>Ga0316207_10002088_pt1 | contig 21679 bp, 23 predicted proteins | sample 6weekpyrite_MG_FD_204943 | JGI IMG/M metagenome (GOLD analysis project Ga0316207, IMG submission 204943) | Microbial mat bacterial communities from mineral coupon in-situ incubated in ocean water Damariscotta River, Maine, United States -... | ecosystem: Environmental > Aquatic > Marine >...
TACAAGTAAAGGGTTCACGCTAATTGAAGTACTTATTAGTCTGGTTATTTTCGCCTTTGGTATGATAGGTGTCGCCATGCAAATGTCAAAAAGTCTGAGCAATACAATAAATAACGAAGTACATAGCTCCGTTATGCAGCTAGCGATGCAATCTATTGAACCGCTAAATAATGCTGTTTTAGAAAATCGAGACACTTTCAATACCGCTTTAACTAATCTCGCAAATACGGGCAATACTCCAGCTTTTTCCACTAATAATAGTCAATTAAAAGCTTTCAATATTCGTATAAATAGCGCACTAGATAGCAATGGCAATTCTTTAATTACAAATCCAAACAATAACTGGGCTCCACCGTATACCATTGTTTTAGAAGTGGAATATACCGGCGTTGAAAATAATACTCTCTCCTTTTATACGACACATGTATTGGTACCTGATGAAGAGTCATCATGAATAAAACAAGCAAATTGATTTACAAAGGATTTAGTTTAATTGAACTCATGATAGCCATGACAATTGCTGCTTTCATGTCATTAGCTGTGCTCTCGATATTCGTAAATCAAACAGTTCATTTATCGCAAGAAACACAACGTGATAGTGCTGTGCAGGAAGCCAATCGAACTTTTGATTTGATCAGCCGCATGCTAAGACAATCATACAAAAATTCAATTAACATTACTTATCCGGCAGGAACATCACCCAATGATGAATCTACACCAGAATTAAATAATGATGCGATTAATATCGATTTCTCTATTCCAGAAGGATTCAATGTTTGGCCAAACGATCAAGCTCCTTATGATAATAACAATGTACGACTAAAGTGGAATAATAATAGCGATAATTCTTATGTCATTCGAATTGCCTCTGCAAATAATTTCGAAGCAATATCTGATTCTGACCTGCAAATTCTTGCTGGCGATAATACTGGAGATCAAGCGCGTATCGTAAATCTGGATGTTTGGCCATTAGCAGATCAACGAAACCTACAAAATAGCGTTAACCAAACAGCCAATAGTGGTTATTTAGTCAGAGTAACCGCTAGAACAGCACAACAAGATTTTAGCTATACGAATCCAGATGTAGCCGATGACAATCCGCAAAAACACTTTCGAACCTATACCGTATCTGGTGTCGTTTCACCACGCAATTAGAAGTAAAAATATTATGAGCAAACAGTCAATTTATAGACAAGGTGGGTTAAGAATTAAGGCTAAGCAAAATGCCTATATTCTGATAATGTCCATTCTACTAGTGCTTGTGATGTTAATTGGCACGCTCAATTTCCTTGAGCAATCTACAGAGAGCATACAAATATCAGGATACAATCGAGATTCCTCTGAATCATTATTATTAGCAGAAAGTGCTATGAACATGCTTTATGGAAAATTTCGATATAAACAAGATATCGATAACGATGGATCTAATACACCTGACCTCGATCAAACTCCAATTCTTACTGACTTAGATTCATTGCCGTTAAGCTATTCGTATTTTGTTACAGGAGGAACTGGCATTGACCAAGCCTTGCCTAGCCTATTGCAAAGAGTGGCCAATGGAGAAGCACGTAATACAGGCAGCGCCGGAAATAATCACAGCTTTAGCGTGGATCAAAATGAAATTTTAGTTGAAAATTTATATACCAACTCAGCGAGGCCGATTATATTTGTTCTGAATAATGAAAATAATCTGGTTCCCAGTAATCAAACCTGGAATGAGTTAAAATCGTCGAATACTAAATTCGCCGCTGCATGGCTAGAGTTTGTTAATAATCCTGCGTTAGAAGGTGCTATCCAAATTTATGTACAGTCCGTATCTAAAGTTGGTAGCTCTAAAAGTTATGTTCAACGATATGTCTGGCATTATTCTGACACTATGGGTGAAAATTTATCTCCAATTACTCAAGGTTAATTAATTTTCAAGTATCTGAATTAAAAAATTAACTAAGGAACAGTTATGAAAATCGTACATTTACCAAAAAATAATTATTTCATACTTTCAATTATAATTTGGCTTATTTTGTCATTCTCCATTGTTTTGGCTAGCGAAAGTGATAGTAAATCATCCGATTCTGATCATTCTCATCAAGAATCTGAGAAATCATCACATTCAAACTCAGAACACGATGATGATGATAGCGACGATGACAATTCATCTAAAAAGTGTGGTCCATCAAAAGGCCATGAAAATGATGATGACAGTGACGACGATGATAGTGAACATAAACAAAAATCATCCTCTGACGATGATGATAAAGATGGGCACCATAATAAACATGATTCCGACGATGACGGAGATGACGGAGATGACGGAGATGACGGAGATGACGGAGACGATTGTGGAAACAATTTTAAAAAACCATTAGGAACAGCCCATTTCATTATTGATAATACCGCATCTTCTGCTTCAGAAGCGGTTGCAACAAACTTAGCGACGCTCACGGCGCCGGCTTGCAAAAAAACAGACGCATTAACCCATAAGAGATGCAATAGTTTCTCGCTAGGATCCAATAATATACAAGTCATTCAAAACAATGCGAACGGCAATTTGGTTAAAATGATTGGTGTTAATAATGAAAATTCTACAAGTTATAATAAATCGGAATCAGATACCCCGTTAGACAACTTTTCTCCGGATAGTGGACATTACATTGACATCAATTCAATACGAAATGGTGCAGATAAAATTTCATTATTAGATCCATCACTACCTCCAGGAACCTATGGTAATATCAGTTTTGAACAATTTATCAAAAATATTTCCGTCGGACAAAATATGTATGGAATAGTCCGAGTTAAAATTCCACTGATAAAAAATGGCCCCAACGACAACATACCATCTCAGGGTAATGAAAAAAGTGACGACGGTGATGATGATGATGACCATCACGATGAGAATAAATCAGATGATGGGGACGAATCACATGGCAGTAAAACATCAATCCGATTTAAATCCTCTAATTCCAGTAAATATCAATCTGATAATGAAAGCAGTGACGACGATTCAAACGATGACGGAGATCATAGAAATAGTCGACCAAAATATCGACTCTGTGGAGAACAACCGACTCCACAGTGTTTATTATGCGGACCCGGGGCAAATACAAAAATAGAAGCCGGAGAAACAATTTGTGGTATACCACTAAACAATAATGCAAAAGTTAACGTATTTGGTTCGTTAATGTTCGATTGGATTGACTGTGATAGCAAAGAAGTTGTTTCATTAGATGACCTGCGTGCGAGTGGTAAAAACATTTCATTTGATTTATCAGTTCCACTCAATATAAATCCAGCCAATCAAGATAATAGCCAAAATACTATGATGAATATGAATGCAATAACTGACTTTACAGGCAACAATAATTGCCCTGAAGGCTCACCCTGTGAGATTCCATTAAATGAAACGATCTCTTTTAATTTTGTCAGTGAAGAATCTAAAAATTCATATCGATATAATACTAATAGAACACTTAATTCTAATGAGTTTAGCACGCTCTCTCAAAGTCAAAAATTTCACTTACTTCTGCCTTCAGGATATGCACAAGGTTGGAACCAAGCTTTCAAAAAACTCAACATTACTGCATCAACTTGGAATCTATGGGGTTTTAAAATTCCAAAAGAAGAAATTCAACTTTCAGACCCCATTTTGGATGAAAACCAGATACTCACTGAAAGTGGTATTCGCTCGACACATTTTCAAGATATTCCTGCATTAATTTACAGTGGCGGATTAGTGGGAATACATCATCACACCAATATATCTGGATTGATTTATGTACCTCATTCTTTTGATCTTGAGCAAAATGGTATGACTTTAAATGGTAATAATTTTGAACCTTCTCTTCAATATATTAGTGGTGCAATTATCGTTAGAGATGGATTTTATTTTGAAGCAAAATATGAAGGTGGCGCGACTATTATCAGTAATGATCCAAGTTCCTACAGTGCTACCAAACTAGATCCCACACAAGCACCGCCTCCTCCTAGGTGGCCCAAACCAATAGACCCTATTGATCCCACTAATCCTAATAACCCTAATAATCCCGATAGTCCTTCGGATCCTACTGATCCTAATAGCCCTACGGACCCCAATGATCCTAACAACCCCCAGAACGCGGGCAATCCTGGCACCCAGTGGATGGAAATCAGACCTCAATAAAAATGCTGCTCATAATTATTAATTATTCCAACAGGCGGCATTTGCACCCGCGACAAAATTTGGGCCATCTTGATCTACCACAAAATTGCCACAAGCATCGCCAACTTGATCACCCGTGGGTGTCGCCGTAATGGTAAATTGTGTAGACTCATTTCCGCCAGGTAAATTAATACTCAATGTATAAAACTGTTCTGAAGAAGTAATGGGATCAGCTGCAGCTCCTATAAGTGTCACAAAGTTTGGTGCATATTCAATATTGCTTGCACGATATGTTTCCTGTTGAACTTGAAATCTCAACAAATTATTCATAGCATCCGTTCTTCGCGCTTCACTTACATAAGCAGTATATGACGGATAAGCGACTCCGGCTAATATGCCAACAATAGCAATTACAATCATCAATTCAATTAATGTAAAACCTGATACTTTACGAATACTATGCTTCATTGGTTAAATTTCTCCAGTTGTCCCTCCTATATCGTCTGCAACTACATATTTCTTAAATCGTAAATTATTTCTTCAAAAAACTGATGTTTTAAGGAATCAAGACAAACAGCTTTTATCTGCAATCAACAAAGTGAAGGTATCAAGTCATTTGTAATAGTAGGTCTACGAACTATTCGAGCACTATTGAATTACAGGGTAAATTTACAAACATATCACACTGACCTTCACCAAAAAAATTAATGTTGTAGTTTAGATTCATATATAAGCAGTTGATATTTTTAAAATTTTTAAAGCCGCTAAATTTTTAACCACTTTGGACGATAGCTTTTAATTATAGTGTGATCTCGATCACACTTACTCATGAACAAATTGTTACGAATTGGTACAAAGCTCGATGGATATTGAATGCAAACATCTTCAAACAAGGGAGTAACTTTATTAGAGCTACTTGTTGCACTGAGTATTGTCGCTATCATTGCTGGTTTTGGCATTCATTCAATTACCAGTTATATGGAAAAGCAGAAACTAAGGGCTGCTGGTGAGACAATTTTTGCTGATTTACGTTTAGCACAAAGTGAATCTATCAAAAGAAACCAGACAGTCTTTGTTGATTTTGAAACATATGAAGGTGGTTGGTGTTATGGCGTAAATATTGGCAGCGAATGCAGTTGCCGGAGAGAAAATAGCTGCCAGATAAATAATGTAGATAAAGTAAAAAGTAGTGAACGATTTAGTGGCATTACTTTGCAAAGGGCAAGATTTGCGGGCAACAATGATTATACCGCATTTAATCCTGTTAAAGGTTTTGCTCAAGCAGATGGCGTAAGAAACGGCACTATTTGGCTTCAATCAAATGATGGAACTCAACTCGCTGTCATTGTAAATCGTTTAGGCAGAGTTAGATTTTGCTCACCCACTTTACCAGGATATTCAAATCAATGCCCAGCATCACCTTAAAACTGAATAAATCAAAAAAACAAAATGGATTCACCTTAGTTGAAGTTATGGTGTCATCGATTATAGGCTTAATTACTTTGGCAGGTGTGATTACTTTTTTTACTAATACCGTTCAGAGTAATTCTGATGGACTTAAAGAAGTGAGATTAAATCAGGAACTACGCGCACTGATGGATGTTATGGTACGAGATATTCGTCGTGCTGGATATTGGCGTAATGCTAATGGTATCGATACAAATATCTACACAACAAATGATTACGCTATAAAAATTGAAAATAGCAGTTGTATCACTTATGCCTACGATAATGATCAAGCACGGAACAGCGATGCCAACCGGGTTCAGAATACAGATGCTGCTGGATTCCGCTTAATAGACAATACACTAAAAATAAGAAGAAGGACTGCGCTTTGTGATAGTAATCGAAATTGGGAATCCATCAGTGACAATAGTAGTTTAAATATTACCAAACTAGAATTTAGCTTAAACAATATCTGTAATAATGTTAGTAGTCCATTGCAACCAATAAATTCTCGGCGTGGCTGTTTAGCAGAAGGAGGACCAGGGCTTCTTTTGGCACCCAATCCAGATGATGCGCTTTCAAATATGAATGTAGTTACTATTGTTTTAAGTGGTGAACTTGTTTCTGATTCAAGTGTAGCGTCTATAGATTTAGTCGAAAATATAGCCATAAGAAACACTGTAAACTTAATTGTTCAATAGGTGAAATAAGCTATGAATAATTTAAAATTTATCAACAACCAAGCTGGCGGAACTACAATACTAATGTCTTTAGTGCTAGTCATCACTATGGGACTTATGACCGTTTATTCAGCCCAAGTCACTATGACAGAACAAAAGATTTCGGCAAATCAATACAGGACCAAGCAAGGCTTTGAATCTGCACAAGCAGGCTTAGATGCTATTATTGGAAGACTTAACGTTGCCTTTGTCAACAATGCAACAGTAGACGGAGTTGCTGGAGATTTATCAAGTTTTACTCGCGCTGGCATCTTACTCCCAACACTCAGTAAAAGTGATAGTGCAAGCAATTCACAAACCATCGGTTCCTATACCGCAAAATTTGAGAAAAATAATCCACTGTATCCAGATATTGTTAATATCACAGTATCAGGCTTTTCGGGAGATAACCAAAGTAATTCTCCCAATCAAATTATTCGCCAAAGCGTTGCACCAATGTCCTTGATGGCATACAAACCCCCGACTCCCCTAATAGCCCATGGAAAAATAGATATTGGAGGAAAGATATCAATTGTCAACAAAACAAACAGTCCCACCGGTGATCTACCAAAAGCAAGTTGGTCAGGTGGAAACACAAAAACTAACTTTGGTGGAGTAATTGCTAATATTGATGTTACCTCTGAAGACGGTACACTCGATGGAGGAACAGGTGTTTATGAAAGAGATGAAGAATTAAAAAATTTATCAAATAATGAATTTTTTGAAAACTTTTTTACTGAAAACAAACAACGAATAAAAACCAAGGCAAAGTTTGTGGATTGTTCTACAGGATGTTCAGGTAATGATTTAATAAAAACTGATTCAGATGGTAATGAAGTACCATTAGGTCAAATCATTTGGGTCGATACCGATAATCCTGGCGGTACACCTGGAATATTAAAAATCAACACTGCAATAACATTGGGTTCTGCCTCACTTCCGGTCTTGCTTATCGTAAATGGAAAAATAGAAATTGATCACCGTAACGCTCGTTTGACTGGCATTGTCTATACTTCTGAAGATTTCACTAATAGTGGCAAAGGAAACATAGTCGGCAGTTTAATCAGTGAAGGCAATATATCCACGGATGGCGATCTGAGCCTTACTTATGATAACGAGACATTAACCGCTCTCGAAAGCAATACTTCACGTTACATACGCATTGCCGGTACTTGGAAAGATTTTGGTATAGATTCAAATTAATGAAAAGCCGACAGGTATTTATATGATAAAACGTAGTAAACATTACCGTTCCTCTCGAGGATTTACTTTATTGGAAATACTCATTGCAATGGTAATATTAGCTGTCGGTTTAATGGCATCAGCAAAATTTCAATCCAATATGATTCGAAGTAATACTATTGCAAAGCAACGCACAGAAGCAACAGTGCTAGCGCAAAACGCGATCGAAAACTTTCGCAGTCAAGTGACAGATATAAATCCTGCAGAAAATATTCAAAGTGGAAGTGATGATTTTCAAAGTGATTCTACATTATTTACTAGAACATGGAATTCAACCAAAATTAAAGACCAAAACGGTATTAACACAGGGGATGTTGAAATTAAAATGACGGTTAGCTGGCCTGATATATCAAAAGTAAATGATCAAGGTGTTGCACAGGTGACAGAACAAACGACAGTGTATTTATCAAGTATATTGTCCAATCAATCATTTTCAGATTCCGCAGTAAGATTAAAAACAAAAAATTCACCTCCTTTGGAAATTAGCGGATTACCTTCGTCCGGAGGTAGCAGCAGTTCATCCGGTGGTAGTGGCAGCTCATCGGGCGGTAGTGGCAGTTCATCCGGTGGCAGTAGCAGCAGCTCATCGGGCGGTAGCGGCAGCTCATCTGGTGGTAGTGGCAGTTCATCCAGTGGCGGTAGTTCATCAAGTAGCGGAAGCTCTGGAGGTTGTTCTGGCGGTGGCGGTATGATGGGTGGCGGTGGCGGTATGATGGGTGGCGGCTGCGGTGGCAGCATGATGATGGGTGGTAAATAATAGAAATTAGTTTACATTATTTGTTAAAATATTAATCAATGAAATGAATTAGGGAATTAAATCGATGAAAAACGGAATTCTAGTTACTGGTGGCGCCGGTTACATTGGCAGTCATGTTGTTAAACAATTAGGTGAAGCCGGATTTGAAAACATTGTTATATTAGATAATTTAAGCAAAGGATTTCGCGATTCTATACTTTATGGAGAACTTGTCGTTGGTGATACAGGTGATAAAGAATTAGTCAGTAAAATTCTCAAAGATTATAATGTAACCTCTGTCATGCACTTCGCTGCACACACCATTGTTCCCGAGTCAGTCAGTAATCCGCTGAAATACTATGGCAACAATACATGTAACAGCCGAAATTTACTGGAATGCTGCCAAAACGCGGGAGTAAAAAATTTCATATTCTCTTCTACCGCTGCTGTATACGGTATACCCGATGAAGTACCCGTAACTGAAGATGCACCTAAACAGCCTATCAATGCATACGGCACATCTAAGCTTATGACAGAATGGATGTTGAACGATCTCGCTCATGCTTCCGATATGCGATATGTTGTACTTCGTTATTTCAATGTTGCTGGTTGCGACCCAGAAACACGTATTGGTCAATCCACTCCAGAAGCGACATTACTTACCAAAGTCGCTGTAGAAGCTGCTGTAGGTATCAGAGATAAAGTATTCATATTTGGAACTGATTATCCAACACCCGATGGCACTGGCGTAAGAGATTATATCCACGTAGAAGATCTCGCAAGCGCACACTTAAAAGCACTGGATTATTTAGAAAACAATGGGGAATCTGTTACTTTAAATTGTGGTTATGGCCATGGATACAGTGTCCGTGAAGTCCTTCAAGCGGTTGAAAAAGCCCATGGTAGCCCTCTTAATATTGTTGAAGAGCCGCGTCGCGCAGGTGATCCACCGTCACTTATCGCCAAAGCTGATAAAGTAAGAGAACTACTGAACTGGGAACCAAAATACGACAATTTAGATACTATTGTAACTACTGCACTTGAGTGGGAAAAGAAACTATTTAAAAGTCGTAAATAACGTTAAAAATGAATCTATCGGCGTACGATGTAACGATCGCCGGTAGATTTTGTTAAATCAACACGTACTCGTTGCTTACTCCAACCATGTTTTTTATCATGTGCTTCAACAAAGACAATATTCGTTTTTTCTGGAATCGTAAGTCGTGGTAAACTTCGTGTGAACGGCTGTTCATTTTCATGTGGATGAAATAAAATTCTCTCCCCTAGCTTATCGCCTTTCTCTGTCACTATTCGCCAAACATCAGCATAATGCTCCCAACCTGTATCATCATGCTCCAATGTTGTATTTACACGCCATGAGCTACCACTTTTTACAAATTCAACCTGTACAATCTCAACTTCATTAGCATGTAATGAAAAGCTAAATAAAATAATCAGTAAAAGGGGAAATATTAATTTCATAAAAGCTGCCTCATACCAAAAGATATTGAACTGCCAATAATACTACCGCACCATATACGCCGGCCAACACATCATCCATCATAATCCCCACGCCACCATGAACATGCTTATCAAGCAAGTTAATTGGCCAGGGCTTCCAGATATCGAACAAACGAAATAATATGAAACCCAATATTATCCATTGCCATTCAGCGGGCGTCGCGGTCATGGTTATGAGATAACCAACCACTTCGTCCCAAACAATACTGCCGTGATCATGGACACCCAAATAATCACTATATCGTTGACTCGCCCAGATACCGATACCCAACAATACAATGCAAAGTAAAACGTATGCAAATAAATTTAAATCTGCCATCAATAAAAAAATTGGGATTCCTACAACCGTACCATATGTTCCTGGCGCATGAGGTAATTTTCCGCTACCAAAACCCAAGGAAATCCACTTAGCAATAAAAAGAGAAATGTCTTTCATCTATGATTCCTAAAAATGATCAAATGATTTTTGTTGAACGGAATATTCATTTTTTCCATTCATAAATGTAAGTCCCGTTCCTTCGCTAATTTCACCGATTTTAGTACACCTTAATACTAATTTTTCCGCTTCAGCCATTAATTTTTCTTCATTATCTTTAGCGACAGTAAAACACAATTCGTAATCATCACCACCACACAAGGCAAGGTCAAAAGATTGTGGAAATTGATTACACCAGCGATATGAGCGACTGACGGGAACTGAATTCACATCAACTAACCCAGCAACCTGACTTGCTTTTAATATATGAGATAAATCCGCAGCTAAACCATCAGAGATATCAATGGCTGCATTAATATAAGACGCCAACTTTAATGATTCTGTCACTTTAGGTCGGGGACGATTTAATTTTTCTAATAATTCCTGCTTTTCAGTATCTGACAAAGGCAGCGATTCATACAGGGTTTTTAATCCCAGCGCTGCATCTCCGAGAAAACCGGTAACATATATACTATCACCAACTTGTGCTTGATCTCGTCTCAAAGCGCCCGTTTCTGGAATATTACCAATAACTTGCACACTGATACTCAACTTTCCTCGTGTGGTATCACCACCAATAAGTTGCACATTATATAACTCAGCAAGATCTGAAAAACCGCGACTAAACTCTGATAACCAATTATCATCTTTCTTGGGTAATGTTAAAGCTAGCGTAACCCAACGAGGTTCAGCAGCCATAGCCGCCATATCACTCAAATTAACAGCTAGTGATTTCCAGCCAATATCATAAGGGTTGGTTGATTCAGGAAAATGAACACCTTCTATTAAAGTATCTACAGATATAGCAAGAGATTGAGTATTGGATGTATCAACTAAAGCAGCATCATCACCAACGCTTTTAATAACGTCGTTGCGTTGTTTTCCAAGCACTGAAAAATATTTTTCAATAATGGAAAATTCAGACATGATTATTTATTACTTTGAGGCCTTACTTTCCGACTGGCGCAACGATTTGGATAAGTTATCTAATACACTATTGACAAATTTAAAACCTTGATCAGCACCAAATTGTTTGGTTAATTCAACAGCCTCATTGATGACAACACGATAAGGAATATCAAGTCGTTGTTTTAACTCATACACTGACATTCGTAAAATGGCTAATTCAACAGGGTTAATCTCATTCATCGTGCGATCAACATGGGGTTCGATTAGAGAATCGAGCTCATCAATCTGAGATGGTACTGCGTGTAATAATTCCGAAAAATAGTCAAAATCTATTTTTGAATTCTGGCGCTCTTCACGAAACTGACTCTCAATTTCCCCAATATTTTGTTCGGCTAATTGCCATTGATAGAGAGCCTGGATAGCCGCTTTTCGGGCTTGTTTACGTGTTTGGCTCATTGATGAAAACTCCTGTGGCCCAGATAAAATCCGAGCGAAAATATTAATGCTGCTCAGTACTTTCTACTAAGCGTTAAAAAAATATAAAAAAATTAACTTGTTAAAGAACTTTTAAATCTAAAGATTTTTTATCACGTTAACCATTTCGATTGCTGTGATTGCAGCCTCAGCCCCTTTATTACCCGCCTTAGTGCCCGCGCGCTCAATCGCTTGTTCAATGGTATCAACTGTTAAAACGCCAAACGAAATCGGCATATCCTGTTGAAGAGAAATCTGACCGATACCTTTAGTACATTCTCCAGCAACATAATCAAAATGGGGCGTACCACCACGAATCACGGCACCTAAAACGATAATACCGTCATATTTTTTAGATTGTGCCATACGTTGTACAACAAATGGCAATTCAAAAGCACCTGGTACTCGAACTACAGTTATTTCGGATTCATTGGCACCGTGTCGTTTTAATGTATCAATACAACCAGACAACAAACTGTCTGTTATAAAACTATTAAATCGGCTAATGGCGATTCCATATTTGCTACCACCTGCTAACAAGTTGCCTTCAATTGTCGTTATTTGACTCATAATATTCTTACTCTTAATCTACCAAAACGTAATCAACCACTTCTAAACCAAAACCTGCCAAAGCGTGTATTCTTTTTGGTGCACCTATCACTGTCATTTTTCGCACCCCAAGATCGGATAATATTTGCGCACCCACACCAAATGTTCTTAAATCAGATATTGCTTCATTTTCAGGCATTTTACCACCTTGATCCAACATTTGACACTGGCGTATCCGCTTAATAAGGTCATCCGCCGCTTCAGGCTTAGATAGAACAACAATTACTCCGGCGCCGTTTTCTTCAATAGCTTTCATTGCTTTTCGAATCGGTAAAGGAAAACCCTGTCGCAAACCACCCGTCACATCACTCAATACATCTTGCATATGAACACGCACTAAAGTGGTTTTATCTGGCAGAATTTCACCTTTTTGTATTGCCAGATGCACACGGTTTTCAATCATATCTTTATAAGCAATAAGTTGAAACTCACCAAAATCAGTAGGCAAAAGACATTCCGCAACACGCTCAACCGTTTTTTCGTTATTTATTCGATATTCAATCAAATCAGCAATTGTGCCCATCTTGATATTATGCTCTTCAGCAAATATTTCCAGATCGTCACGCCTTGCCATGCTGCCATCTTTATTCAGAATTTCCACGATAACCGCGGCTGGCTCTAAACCTGCCAATCGTGCTAAATCACAACCCGCTTCCGTATGACCAGCTCGACTTAAAACACCACCAGGCTTTGCTTTTAAAGGGAAAACATGCCCAGGCTGTACTAAATCTTCCGCTTTAGCATCTGAAGCCACTGCTTTGCGAATTGTTACCGCACGATCCGCGGCAGAAATACCTGTGGTAACCCCCTCTGCAGCTTCAATAGATACCGTAAAATTTGTACTATGTATATCTCCTGTTTGAGACACCATTAGAGGTAAACGCAATTGCTCACAACGTTCTTGACTAAGGGTTAAACAAATTAAACCACGACCATAAGAAGCCATAAAGTTTATATCTTGCGGGCGCACCCATTGGGCAGCCATAATGAGATCACCTTCATTCTCACGATCCTCATCATCAACCAGCACAACCATCTTACCTTGCTGGATATCTTCAATAATATCTACGATTGGAGAAAATTTCATTCGTCTATTTTCACTAAATTATTCATTTGATAAAGCCATTCTGTTGTAAGAAACTTTCACTTAATGTTTGTGGAACTGTGCTTGCTTCATCACCCAACATTAAACGTTCCATATATCGTGCAAGTAAATCCACTTCCAAATTAACTTGTTGTCCAGCTTGATATAAATCCATGGTTGTTTTTTTAAGTGTATGAGGAACGATATTTAACTCAAAAATAGCCCCAGAAACGGCATTCACGGTTAAACTAATTCCATCTACACAGATCGAACCTTTCTGTGCAATATATTTCGCCAACTCTGTTGGGGCTTCTATTTCAAATCGTTCTGACTTGCCATCACTATATCGTTTTACAATTGTTCCCACGCCATCTACATGACCACTAACGAGATGACCACCTAATGGTGTAGACAATGTTAATGCCTTTTCAAGATTCACTTTTTCTTGCGCTTTTAAATTTCCCAAAGTCGTCTTTGATAAAGTTTCATTAGAAACATCTGCTGAAAAACTACTATCATCAAATTGAATCGCCGTTAAACATACGCCATTTACTGCAATGCTATCTCCCAATGCAACTGTACTCATATCCAATGAATCTACATGAATACGTAAACAACAATCCGTTTGATTTTTTTGTATTGATTGTAAATAACCTACTGACTGAATAATACCTGTAAACATATTAATACACCGGTTGTAGGGTAAATCGAAAATCTTCACCAACTTTACGCAAATCAAGACAATTTAATTCAATTTTATTCTCCATGGATGTTAGTCTGGGCAAGGAAAACAAACCTCGTGCCGAATCACCCATGATTGAATTAGCCATATAGATTACTAACTCATCAATCAAACCTTCTCTTAACAATGCGCCGTTAAGTTTAGCTCCTGCCTCAACCTGAACTTCATTAATTTCTTGCGTTGCTAAATATTCAAGTAAAGCTGACAAGTCAATACCAGAGACACTCTTAGAAAATTTTTCAACGTTAATGTTTTCTTTGTAAGACCCCTTCTGATCTGACAAAGTCGCTACAAGCACGTCGCCGGGTTCATGAAAAATATCCAATTCTGGTTTTGCTCTAAGCTGACTATCTACAATTACACGCAACGGTTGACGACTCTTAGAATTTACAGCGTCAATCCCTCGCACTGTCATACGCGGATTATCAGCCAATACTGTTCCAACACCCGTCAATATTGCATCTGATGTTGCTCGATAACGTTGTACATCTTGTCTTGCGGCTTTACCACTTATCCATTGGCTCTCGCCATTAGCCATAGCCGTACGCCCGTCCAAACTCATGGCTATTTTGCAGCGAACCCAAGGCCGCCCCTTAGTCATTCGCCGTATAAAACCCTTATTTAATGCTTTTGCCTCTTCAGCCAACATGCCAGACTCAACGTCGATACCCGCCTGTTCAAGCAAAGACACACCCTCACCTGCAACTCTTGGATTTGGGTCCAGCATGGCGATAAATACTTTTTTTACTTTGGCCTTTACTAACGCATCAACACAAGCTGGTGTGCGGCCATGAAAGCAACAAGGTTCAAGACTAACATAAGCGGTTGCGCCATTTGCTGAATCACCGGCTTGAGCCAAGGCGTTGACTTCCGCATGCGGGCCTCCAGCAAACTCATGAAAACCTTCACCCACAATATGATCATTATTAACGATGACACAACCGACTCGTGGATTGGGGTGCGGGCTAAATACTGGTTTTTCCGCCAGCTGAATTGCCCGCGCCATATACTCAGAATTTGACATCAATCTCTAGGCCGTTGGCGTTTTTGCTTGGGCAAATCTTCAGGTAATAACGATATTTGTTGGCGTTTATCAGCATTCGATAATTGTTTTTCTAAACGATCAATCTCTTCTCGAAAAGCCTGAACATCTTCAAAGCTACGATAGACTGAAGCAAATCGTACATAAGCAACATCGTCTAATTCTCTGAGTTCATCCATAACTAAACCACCAAGAATTTCACTGGAAACTTCTCGATCACCGGTGGATCGTAGGTTGCGCTTAATATTAATAATCGCGTTTTCTACTTTTTCCGTATCTACTGGGCGCCTTTCTAATGCCTTGCGAAAACCCGATCGCAACTTCTCCTCATCAAACGGCACTCGAGAACCATCCCGCTTAACAATCCGTGGCATAACTAATTCAGCAGATTCATAAGTCGTAAATCTTTCCGAACACGCCAGACATTCACGTCGCCGCCGTACCATTTCTCCATCGTTTGCTAATCGAGAATCGATGACTTTTGTTTCCATATCGGAGCAAAAAGGGCAGCGCATGAATTATCCAAAGACCTATTCAGGATAGACAGGAAATCTCGCACACAATTCTAATACTTCATCTTGTATACGCTTGATATTATTTTCGTTGGAGATATCATCCAAAATGTCACACATCCAATCTGCAACCTGTGTCATTTCAGCTTCTTTAAAACCGCGAGTTGTTGCTGCAGGCGTACCAATACGAATACCGCTGGTCACGAAAGGTGATTGAGGATCATCAGGCACTGCATTTTTATTTGCAGTAATATTTGCCCCATGCATGGCTGCTTCAGCATCTTTACCGGTAAGTCCTTTATCCCGCAGATCCATCAGTATTAAATGATTGTCGGTACCATCAGAAAGCACTTTATAACCACGTTCTTGAATCTTCGCAGCCATCGCACGTGCATTTTTTACGACCTGTGCTTGATAAGACTTAAATTCTGGCTCCAACGCTTCTTTAAAAGAAATCGCCTTGCCGGCAATAACATGCATTAAGGGACCACCTTGTGTTCCAGGAAAAACCAACGAGTTTAATTTCTTTTCGATCTCCGGATTACTTTTCGCGAGAATCATTCCACCACGTGGACCGCGTAAAGTTTTATGTGTTGTAGTAGTTGTTACGTCGGCAATTTTAACTGGGCTAGGATATTCACCTGCTGCAATCAAACCAGCAACATGTGCCATATCAACCATCAAATATGCACCAACCTTATCGGCAATTTCACGAAAACGTTGCCAATCCACAACTCGAGAATAAGCACTAAAACCCGCAATAATCATTTTTGGCTTATGTTCAACAGCCAGGTTTTCCACTTGCTGATAATCAATTAAACCTGTTTCTGCATTCACACCATATTGCACTGCATTAAATAATTTACCAGAGAAACTCACTTTAGCACCGTGAGTCAAATGCCCACCATGAGCCAAGCTCATACCGAGAACTGTGTCACCTGCTTGCAATAAGGCAAGATAAACTGCCGCATTTGCTTGCGAACCAGAATGCGGTTGTACATTGGCATAATCTGCACCGAATAATTCTTTCGCACGATCTATCGCTAGCTGTTCCGCAACATCAACATTTTCACAACCACCATAATAACGTTTATGTGGATATCCTTCGGCATATTTATTCGTCAAAACAGTGCCTTGAGCTTCCATAACTCGTGGACTGGTATAATTTTCAGAAGCAATCAATTCAATATGCTCTTCTTGTCGTTTTTCTTCCCGCTTTATGGCATCCCATAATTCGGGGTCAAAATCAGCAATATTCATACTTTTTGAAAACATCTAAACTCTCCAATACTCACAGGGATTATCAACAAAATTGTCATTATTGACATCAAAACGACGAAAAAACACACAAAACGTGATTTCTACAGATAAAAAATGGCCGATGATTATAACCGAGATAGAGGGAAATGTAACTGCTCAGGATGTTTAGATTTTAATTCAGAAGCACCGTTATTTCGCACCATTCTGCATAGGAGGTCCTTTATTTGAAATGCAGGAGCGATTGCCAAATGAAGGAAAATACAACAATATTTGACTGATTGAACTCGAATTAAAGAAGCTTTTAAATTAATATAGCTGAATATACGAAATAATTAAGAAAAACTACCATTCAATAGTAATTACCACTGTGTCAGTATATACACCAGGGGAAACGATTTGTTTGGCAGGAATGCGACCATAAAGTGGCAATATCACCGGTAATCCACTCGATAAGCCTTGATAAAAAGAAGAAAAACCACGCCCATCACCCCAGATTTGAGAATAACCTGCATCGAGATATAAGTTGTAATATAGTGGGGTACCGTCTTGAGCCGAACGCATATGGCGCTGAGAATAATCCCCACTCGCATTTAAACCAGCACTCATCTTCACCGCATACGGAATATCCGCATCACACAATATACTAAGCTGGCTCGAAGAATCATTGGCAGAAATCGAAATAAAATCGTATGCCGCAAAAGAAATTGCAGGCGTATTTATAGTGCAATTAGCGTAACTCAATGAAGAAATTGGAGCAATTCCCAACAACAAGAATATGATATTTCGTAATTTACATCTGGCAAACATGATCACCTAGCTCCACCATCATTATTTCAGACTCAGGAATTTCTAATTTAAACTGACAAACTTCCCCATCCAGCTTTATTTGTGCACTGTAATTTCCCGGCTGCAGATTTTCCAGGTAAAACTCACCACCTTTACCCACCACTGTATCAAAAGACTGATCTTGCCTTTGTAAAATTAATCTAGCAAAGTCCGCTGTTTTTCGTTTTCCACGTTCTTCTAAATAAATAAAACCAAAAAAACCTTGAAATCGCTCCACATCGAATAACGCGACACTTCCCGTTCTAAATTTTGGTGATAAACGTTTGCTGGTATTTTTCAAAGCACGATCAACTGGAACGTCCTCACCTTCAATTGAAATATGATTATCAGCATAAGATACCAAATTAGGAATGATCAAACGCCCTTTTTTAGTTTTACCCACTAATTCATTACTAAAATAAACACGTACATCATCCAGTCCATCAACTTTTGCCAAGCCAAAACTATCTTGAATGGGTCGAGTTAAATAAAAATCGTTATCAACAAATGCTAAGGAACCGGCAAACTGTGACTGATAGGTATCTTCGATTTCACCCATAAAGTAATCTCCATTTATAGATAAATACCTAGTTTTAATCTTTAACGCGCCATCTGCAAGATCTGTTATTTTACCGTCGTTTTCATGTTTTGGCTCTGTTCTTTCAAATCGCAATCGACCACCAAACCCTTCGCCAACAGGTAATGCCTTTTGAAGATAAGCATTCTTTTTTATATTATCTTCGTCCTCAGAGTAATTTGCACTTCCAGAAATTCTATCGCCTAATGCAGCATTCAGTGTGACTACAAAAGTATTCTTAATTTCTCCATTAACTTCCTCTTTTCTCGTTCCTCTTACCAATAAAGTTGCTTGCTTAGCAATTCTAAGACTATATATTGCAGAATATAGTTTTGATAGTGGCGCCGATAAATTACCAATCACATCATACCCAAATGATAAGGCTCCAATGGGTAATCCATGAAACCCAACACCCACTGATTGAATAGCATCTGTATCATCAATTATTCTATTTACATTCGATAAAGTATTATAATATCGAGAGCGTTGTTTATAAGAATACCGGCCGTGAAGGTAACGTGATGTAAAACCATAACGAAAGAACTTTGCTGTACCAGTATCTTGCTGATTATCACTTACAGAAAGTCCTGCTTCTACTTCACCAAATGGCCCTAATAAAATATTAGTTGAGATTCCCATGTTTTTCAGCTTATCAGAAAATTCAAATCGATATCCACCAGTTAAAAATTGGTTAACACCATAGCGATGATAACCCAATATCGCTGGTTTTGAATCATACCTTGGTTGTCGAGCAGTTAAACTATCTCTTTTAAAACCTATTGTATACATAAAATCATGCAATCCAACACGTAGTAATCTCGTAGAAACATAATATGGAATTTCTTGCCTGGTAACACGACCAAATGCATCAACAGTTTCCATTTCCAAACTACCGGAGCCATATAAATTGGGTAAATTACTAATAGAAAATTCACCGGGAGGTAACATTTGACTACGTATGAGTACTCCATTAGCATACATATTCACCTTAGAAGGTGTACGCAAAATCCCATTTACTGTAACACTCGGATACTTAGTTAAATAAGTCGCCATACTGTATTTTTTACGATAACTTACCCCTAAATAAACACCACTACCACCTAACTCACCGGACAACGCTGGCACGTCACCCATAATTAATCGATTTAACTTTTTAGGAAAGTCTTTGGTAATATTCGTTAATCCACGCGACCACTGATGATAAAAAAAATTACCATTCACATATTCTCGTTTGTATGTAAAATTTGTTTGCAGCAACATATCGTGTGCACTAACAACGCCTTCCAGTGGCATTTCAAAAGATTTTAAAAACTCACGATTGTTACCACGATTTATAAATGAATAGTTTAAAAAAGCGCTATCTATACCAAACGGATTACTTCGAATAATGGTTTTTTGAGATAAATCTACAATCGTTTTTTGTAATGAAGCAGGATTGGCGGTAACAATTAGTGACAGATTTATTTCATCAATTACATACTCAAGCTGATCCCTCATATCGTTTAAGGAAACATAACTAATACCATCGATATTTTTGCTAAATGCCCGAGTAATAATGCCTAGTGATTTAAAATCATTTTCATTCACTAACACATCATCATTTGCTTTTAATAAAACAAAATACTCACCTTTATCTTGAGTATTAACGATAATTTTGAGTGGCACCAATTCTTCAGCTAACAGATGTTGTACATGCAGCATTAAATACACGAATACAACAAATCGGTATTGACGAAGTACTAACTGAAGAATAGACAGAATAGAGAAAAAACGTAAAAAAGATATTCGCTCGAACATTTCATAAATTATCCGAATAGCTTTCGAATATCACATCACTGCTCAAAGGTAAAACGTTTACTCTCCATAGTATCAAGCATTACACATTCTGTTACATTAACTGGTATTGAATTACTGTAAAACTTATCAGCAATCTGGACAGAAAAATCGAGCTTATCCGCTCTACGACATGATTCCTGAGGTAAACTTACCAAAAAATCCCGTATGGAGTGAGGTAACACATACCAACCACCAGCCGACTCAGTAAAAATCTCCTGCCCTCGACTAGTTTTTCCACTCACAGAGACCGATTTGACAATAAGATGTTCACCACCCACATTTTTCATTCGAACATTCAAACTACCATTTTTCATTTTTGCATCGGCAATTTGTGGTTTCGCCTTTTCATTTTTTCCATGCACAAAGATCGGTACACTAAAACGCAGGGCAAAACTTAAGTTACCTGATTTTTCGCTACGCTCTGGTAATTCTTGAGCAAATATACGATAAGATTTTTCTGAACGATTAGCTGGGCCACCACGATATCCAATACGAATAATGCGTTGTTCGCCTTTTTCTACTTTCACAATTTTTGGAAAAAATACAATATCAGCAGTAGGTTTATACTGATCTTCCCCGTCATCATCTTGAAACCATAAAGCACTTTCAAGCTGTATAGTTACCGCTTGATCGCCAGTATTGGAAACTTTAAAGAGTGTCGTTTTAGTTTTTTGATCTAAATCGAGTCTGAGCGGAAAAACTTTAAAAGATCCCGCTTGCACAATAGAAATTGATATGAAAAATAACAGAAAACTAACACTCAGAGTCCTAAAACGGATCTGCACAACACCCTCGCATAAAACAAATTTTTTATAATTGTATTAAATGCTTCCCCGAGGAGCAACGCAACTCGGGGAAGCAATTAAAGCTTAAAACTGAACAGTTACCGTAACGGTATCTGTATAAACACCTGGCGCTACTGTCTGATTTTCAAAGACCATTGCTTCAACTGTATAGGCTTCAAGTGTTCCTATACCTACACCAGCAACAGGATCACCCGGAAAGGTGTCAGTTACACCAGTATCACCCCAATCGGCGCCAGTATAAGTCAAACGGTATGGCAACATGTTACCAACACCATCCGACATCAATCGGTTTGCACCATCAGAATTTAAACCAGCATCAAGTGCCACAGCATAAGCTACACCAGCATTACAGTTTACAGATACCTCACCTGTAGTATTAATTTGCATGCCGTCATACGTACCAAAATCAATCGGCACTACATCAATTTCACATGCAGATACGACAGTTGCCATCACATCAAGTGATGCTGTAGACGCTGCTTGAGTTGTCGAAATACCAGAGATCACCAATCCGGCCGATAACATAGACAGAGCTAAAAAACGCTTTTCCATTGTTTTACTCCTCGTTTTTTGTAAAACAAACCCCTCAGTTTTCCGCTTCCCACGCACCGAAAAGATTTGCTAAATTAGAATAGTACTGCTCCCCACGGCTAAGTACAGTCCATATGCTTCAATTTCTCAAGGTAAAACCCACAAATGTCAGGAAAATATTTACACAATTACTTT
>Ga0316207_10002089_pt1 | contig 21676 bp, 21 predicted proteins | sample 6weekpyrite_MG_FD_204943 | JGI IMG/M metagenome (GOLD analysis project Ga0316207, IMG submission 204943) | Microbial mat bacterial communities from mineral coupon in-situ incubated in ocean water Damariscotta River, Maine, United States -... | ecosystem: Environmental > Aquatic > Marine >...
GAATAGAAATCACCTTCGGCCAACTTATCAAGCAGCTGTTGTTCAGCATCTCGAATTTCTAAAGCACCGGATCGAACGATATAAATATTTTTGTTTTTATGTTCTGTATCGGTAATTTCTTGTCCGCGACGAATATAGCGTATCGTCACCGAGCGAGGTAATTTGTCCAGCTCTTCCTTAGCCAATAAATCAAATGGCGAATATTTGGCAATAAATTTACGAATATCGGCTAATTCAATTTCCATACTATATTTATAACTTAGTTTGTTCGAATTTACATTTAAAAATTATCATTCTATTTCTAAATAAAAAAAACCCTGCACAGTCTCACCGTACAGGGTTTTTAAGTGCATCTAACCTTACTTAATGATCAGTTGCTGCTGTAGCTCCCTTAGGAACTCGAATATCTTCAACAAGATGTTGAATATGTTCAGGTGGTGCTTCAGTCATTTTTGACACACCAATGGCTACGGCAAAGTTAGCAAGTGCGCCAACACAACCAAAAGCATTTGGTGAAATACCAAAGAACCAGTTCGCTTGCATATCACCCAGGAAAGACGTGCCCGGTATAAACATAACGCCTTTATGTTGGAAAACATAAAGCATGGTAATGCCAATACCTGTCACCATACCCGCGATAGCGCCCGTTCGATTTACATTTTTATTAAAGATGCCCATCATCAACGCAGGGAAGATAGATGCCGCCGCTAAACCAAATGCAATCGCAACGGTACCTGCCGCAAAATCAGGTGGGTGTAGTCCAAAGTAACCAGCTAGAGCGATAGCACCCGCCATAGCAAAACGACCCGCCATCAGTTCTTGCGACTCTGTAATCTCAGGTTTAAAGACACCTTTTAACAAGTCATGTGATATTGCTGAGGCAATGGCAAGCAACAAACCTGCCGCTGTTGATAGTGCCGCCGCTAAACCACCCGCTACCACTAATGCGATAACCCAGTTAGGTAGCTGAGCAATTTCAGGATTGGCAAGAACCATGATGTCTCGGTCAACCTTCACCATTTCACTGCCTTTCCAACCATAAGATTCAGCTTTAGCTGCAAAGTCTTTATTCTTATCGTTGTAGTACTGAATACGACCATCACCGTTCTTATCTTCAAATTTCAATAAGCCCGTAGCTTCCCAGTTTTTAAACCACTGTGGACGCTTTTCATACTCAAGGTTTGCAGTTGCTTCACCAACTGGACCGGTTTGAATGGTATTCATTAGATTCAAACGCGCCATAGAACCAACTGCTGGTGCAGTGGTATAAAGAATCGCGATAAACACTAATGCCCAACCTGCTGTCGCTCGCGCATCTTTCACTTTAGGAACCGTGAAGAAACGAATGATGACATGAGGTAGACCCGCTGTACCAATCATTAATGTTAGCGTGTAAGCAAACATGTTCAGCTTACTGCCTAATATCTGAGTGGTATATTCATTAAACCCAAGTTCGGAAACAACCAAGTTTAACTTATCCATCATATAAGTACTACCTTCAGCCATGGTGCTTAATATACCTAATTGAGGAATTGGGTTACCGGTAATGTTTAATGAGATAAAAATCGCAGGTACGGTGTAAGCAAATATTAATACGCAATACTGTGCAATCTGCGTATAGGTAATACCTTTCATACCCCCTAGAACAGAATAAATAAATACGATGCCCATACCGAAGTACAAGCCTGTATCGTAATCCGTTTCTAAGAAACGTGAGAAAGCCACACCAATCCCTTTCATCTGACCAATTACATAAGTAATTGAAGCCAAAATTAAACAGACAACTGCAACAATACGTGCAGTACGCGAATAGTAACGATCTCCAATAAATTCAGGTACCGTAAATTTGCCAAACTTGCGTAAGTAAGGTGCAAGTAATAAAGCAAGTAATACGTAACCGCCGGTCCAGCCCATTAAGAAAACAGATGCGCCATAACCGTTAAAGGCAATTAAACCTGCCATGGATATAAACGATGCAGCTGACATCCAATCGGCAGCCGTCGCCATCCCGTTTGCAACAGGATGCACGCCTTTACCCGCAACGTAGAAATCACCCGTCGTTGATGCACGCGCCCAAAAGGCTATACCTATATATAGGGCGAACGTGGCACCGACAAAGGTGTATGTAAGTGTTTGTAGATCCATAATAGTTATTCTCCCTTAATCTTCGTGTACGTCATGTTTGCGATCGAGGTCGTCCATTTTCTTCGCATACACAAAAATTAAAGCGAGGAACGTATAAATCGAACCTTGCTGCGCAAACCAGAATCCCAGTCCAACACCGCCTATTCGAATTGCGTTTAACTCTTCGACCAAAACAATGCCAAACAGGAAAGAAACCGCGAACCATATTGCGAGCAATATCGAAACAAGTTTCAGATTCTCCTTCCAGTATTCATTTTTATTCATTATTAACTCCCCAATTAACTCATGAAAAGTTGGCCCAGCTCACTGAAACTGAACCTAGTAAGCAGCAAACGCTAAGAACAAACGAATGCTTTGAGTGCACCTGATAATTTGCATCAAAATGATGCAAAAATATCGGATAAGCCAATATAACAACTTAATGAGTGAAAGCAATAAAATTTATGGCCGTATTATATATATTAATATTTGTTAATATTTTGATAGTTTGAGGTTTAGGGAAGACGTTCTATTCAAGTGTTTAAATTAAGATCATATGATTATTTAAAATCCACACAAACTTTATTGATATCAGCTATCCAGGCATGTCCATAAACTATTTCATAAGTCATGGGTAACACATCATCCTGTCGAAAGGTTTCATATTCAGCGACCATCGCCTGCAAACGATTCTTCCCCGTTAAGCTATGGCGTCGACCATTTAAAACATTATGTGCACCAATGGTTTTTAAATCACGCATGATTTGGTAAACATCTTTATAAGTTACCGTGATGGTTTCATTATCCATTACCGGGTTTTCAAAACCAGCTTGTAATAACGCATCTCCAACATGATGCATGTCGATAAAACTGTTTACGTGTTGGTCGTTATCAACTTTGTACCAACAATGTCTTAATTCTTTTAAAGCATCCGGACCAAAACTGGTAAATAAAATACATCCGCCCGGTTTGAGCACACGTTTAAACTCTGCGAATGCTTTGTTGTAGTCATTACACCATTGCACCGTTAAACTGGATACGATTAAGTCCACACTGTTATCAGCAAGGGCAATACTCTCAACATCACTTGCAAGATAATTTACATTTTGATGTTGTTTAAGTTTACTCCGTGATTGCTCTAACATTGCATTAGCAATATCCAGAGCGATCACTTGTGCATCAGAATAACGTTGCACCAGGTCTAATGTACAATAACCTGTTCCTGCGCCCGCATCCAGAATCACCTGTGGTTCGATCACCATATACTCTAAGCGCTCAACCAGCCTGCTTGCAACTTCACGTTGTAGTACCGCCGCTTCATCATATGCTGCAGCGGCTTTTTCAAATGCCTTTCGCGACAAACTTTTGTTTACATAAAAATCAGGTTCTGACATAGACTACTCTTTAGAAAACACTTTTATTATTTTAATAAATAAATCGGCATGAGAAATAAAAGGCGCATGCCCAGCTCCTTTAATCATGTGACTTTGTGCATTTTTAAATAACCGTTGCATATCTTCAGCAGCTATATATGGCATAAGCCGATCATGCTCACCCGTTATCATCAATACTGGTTGCCTCATGTTTCCTAGCTTCGCCCTTAAGTCAGTTGTTTTTAAAACATGCAATCCATTACGTAGAGCTTTTATCGACGGTTCTGATCGACTGCTTACGGAGTGCTTTAATCTTTTTAATGAATTTTTATAATCATCTGCTCCGAACATTTGCAATGCCATAAACTTATCAACCGTTTTTTTGTAATCTTGATCTAATTGTTGTGCAAACCCGTCAAGAACAGATTCATCCATTGCATTTGGCCAATCTTGCTGCTTACAAAAGCTTGCATTGGAACAAACCAAAACTAATTTTTTAATAGCACTTGGAAAGTGACATACATAATCCATTGCAACCAGTCCACCTAAAGACCAACCTAATAAAACAATCTCTTTTGAATCAATCTCTGTCACGAGCTGGTGTAGTGCATGACACATTCCATATAAATCAAAAGTTTCTTCACCTGATTGCGATTGCCCATGCCCCAACATATCAACTGTGTAACAATGAAAATGCTTTTCTAATTCAGGCAATATACTTTGCCATACACCACCATGTAAGCCCCACCCATGAAGCAAAATAAGAGGTGTGCCGTTTCCAGATTCCTGAAACGCTAACATGACCCTACACCTTGAATACTATCAAGTGCATTAAGCAAAATATTGATCTGTTCTTCAGTATGATTGGCTGAAAAAGTTATTCTTAACCGTGACGTATTTTGCGGAACAGTAGGAGGGCGAATGGCACTTATCAATATACCTTGTTGTTGTAAATCTTCGCTAAGTTTTAAAGCTTTATCTGCCTCGCTAACAATCAAAGGTTGTATTGCTGAATGCTGTCCAAATTGAGGCTCTGCAGAAATTTCTATCCCTAACTCAACACACCCTTCACGAAACTGTATAATTCTGCTTTGTAATTTTTCTCTAAGCTCGTCACCTTTTTTAATTAATCTTAAACTTGCACGTGTTGCTTCTGCCACTGCTGCCGGCATTGCTGTTGTATAAATATAGCTGCGTGAAAAATTTACTAAGTTTTCAATCAGCTCATTACTACCAGCAACAAACGCACCAAAGGTACCAAAGGCTTTTCCTAATGTCCCTACAAAGATAGGCAGTTCAGTTTGATTTGGAATACTATCGACTTCTTCAATAATTCCTTTCCCAGTTTTACCTAACACGCCAATGCCATGTGCATCATCGATCATTAACACCGCATTATGTTTTTGCGTTGTAGCAATTAATTCTGATAAGTTTGCCTTATCACCATCCATACTAAAAACGCCATCACTGATAACAAAGTTAGCATTTGATTTTGAACCAGTTAACTGCCGATCTAATTCATGAATATTATTGTGTTTATAACGTTTTAAACTTGCCCGTGATAATTGCGCTGCATCGATCAAAGATGCGTGATTAAGCTTGTCTCCAAAAACCATATCATGACGTTCAGTTAACGCACTGACTACACCAAGGTTAGCCATATAACCTGTCGAGAAAAGAAGCGCCCTGTCCCGACCAAAAAAATCGGCTAACTCTTCTTCGAGTAAATGATGAGGTTGTTGATGCCCGGTAACTAATTGTGACGCACCACTGCCTACACCATAATCATCCACTGCTCTTTTAAAAGCCTGTTTTACCTCAGGATGATTTGCCAGACCAAGATAATCGTTACTACAAAAATTGATGCAGGTTTTATTTTTGACTTTTAGAACAACATCCTGAGGTGATTCAATCAGACGACGCTCACGATACAACTGTTGCTGTTGCAGATTTTGCAGTCGCTTTTTAAGAGTATCGCTAAATGACAATTTGATTTAAACCGCTTCGATTCCCAGCCGGCCAAACAATTGTTTGTCGGTATTCTCACTTGGATTAGGTGTAGTTAATAATTTTTCACCATAAAAAATAGAGTTAGCTCCGGCAAGAAAACATAAGGCTTGCATTTCATCGCTCATTTCTTCACGGCCTGCTGATAGGCGCACATGTGACTTCGGCATCATGATTCGGGCGACGGCAACTGAGCGAACAAACTCAATGGGATCTAGCTCTTTAGAATCAGCTAGTGGCGTACCTTCAACCTTAACCAACAAATTGATCGGTACACTTTCGGGATGCTGTTCCTGATTGGCTAACTGTTGCATTAAACCATAACGATCTTTTTCTGCTTCACCCATTCCCAAAATACCACCACAACAAACATTCATACCTGCATCTCTTACATGCATGATGGTATCCAGACGATCCTGATAAGTTCGCGTTGTAATAACATCACCATAATATTCCGGTGATGTATCCAGGTTATGGTTGTAGTAATCCAGACCCGCTTCTTTTAAACGTACACTTTGTTCTGCATTAAGCATTCCAAGCGTCATACAGGTTTCCAGACCAAGCGACTTAACCGCTTTGACCATTTCAATAACCGGCTCCAGATCTTTATCTTTTGGGCTTCGCCATGCAGCCCCCATGCAAAATCGGCTCGAACCATTTTCTTTAGCTTGTTTTGCTTTTTCTATTACTTCTTCAAGTGGCAGTAAGGCTTCTGATTCAACCTCGGTATCAAAACGAACGCTTTGTGGACAGTAGCCGCAGTCTTCCGGACAACGCCCCGTTTTAATACTTAAAAGAGTGCTGACCTGAACCTGATTCGGGTTGAAAAACTCACGATGGATTGATTGCGCTTCAAATATTAAGTCACAAAACGGTTTTTTATATAAAGCTTTTACTTCATCTACCGTCCAGTTATGTCGAATTTTATCGTTTTCTATATTAATAGACTTTGTTGCAATACCACTCTCTGCATTCATATTCATACTTAAACCTTATTCATTCACTTGCTTGTTCTAATATTGTGTCTTGCCACTGCTCTTTATTAATTTTCATTAGATTAAAAATACTCAGAGGAATTAAAATTGCTGCAGATAACGCCCAGGTCACCATCCAGTAAAAAAGCTCCGTGCCATAAAATGTCGCAACGACCACGACTAAACCAAGCACCGAATAAAATTGATAGGCAGCAACTTGAGTGTAATGGCCAACGAGCTCATTGGGATGATGCCGATTCATGGCATAAACGACCATTGATGCACCAAACCAGAAGATGCCAACCGGGAAAGGGATGATCATTGAGATAATATTACCGATGCTAAACCAGCGTGCGATTGAGCGTGCTCGATTAGCCGTAACAACCTGATTTTTTTCTATTTTATCCATTATTTATATATTTAATTAGTTTCGCAGGGTGAAAGTTGTTAACCGTTTAATTTTAAAGGTTAACAACTAAAATAGCGACCTAAATAAACCGTGCCTGTCCACACCCCCGTGAGATATACTGGATTAAAAGCACTTCAAGGATGAATGCATGTTTAAAAGTAACCCGTGTAATAAGCTGCTCAGCTTTATCAAATACAATTGCCCCCTGTGCCAGCAGCCAGCTAATACACCTATCTGCTCAAGTTGCTCATCAACTCTGCCCGATATCAAAGCACAGTGTTTCCAATGTGGCTTACCTTTGGAGACAACCGAGAATGGCTGCGTACTCTGCGGTCAATGCCTGCAAAAACCACCGCACTTTGATTTATGCATTAGTCCATATCACTACAAGGAGCCACTTAATCAGTTTATTACCCAACTAAAATTTCATAACAAACTATATTACGCCAATATTCTTGCCAGCTTGTTAATAAGAAAAATAGAACTGCTTCAGGATAATTTACCGGAATGCATTATTCCTGTTCCCTTACACTCAGGACGTTTAAGGCAGCGTGGTTTTAATCAGGCATTGGAAATCGCTCGTCCAATCGCTAAAAAATATAAAATCAAACTGGATACTCAATCCTGTAAACGTGTGGTAGCAACCACCTCCCAAATGACACAAGATAAATCTGCTCGTAAAGAGAACATTCGACATGCTTTTAAAGTTAAAAGTCCCTTTCCTTATCAGCATATTGCTATCGTTGATGATGTGATGACTACAGGTAATACTGTCAATGAGCTGGCCCGAGTACTACGCTCAGCAGGCGCCATTCGGATTCAAATCTGGACACCCGCAAGATCCTGAAAATGCCAAAAAACTGATCCAGATCAATATCCTGAAATTTCCTTTGACCATAATTAGTTAAAACCACACACATAAAGAGGAGATTAATATGCACATGTTTCAAGAAGGCGATTTAGATATCCTGGCTAATGTTGGTAAAACAGTACTGGTTTTACTCGGCGTGATGATTACCGCCATTTATGTTGCAAATGCCGTTATTTAACAGATAGTTAGGTTAGGAAAACTCTCACTTGCTCTTCCAGGTAGAGTGAAATCTGCCGCACCGAGATACACTCCGTGCGGTTTTTTTATGTGTATAATTTAATCACTTTAAACAAATTAACCTGGAAACTTTTATGTGGGATGAACGCTATAGTGCCAGCCACTATATATATGGCACCGAACCAAACCAGTTTTTGGAAGAAAACTATAACAAAATTCCCAAAGGCAAGGTTCTATGCCTGGCAGACGGTGAAGGTCGAAATTCTGTTTTTCTGGCAAGGCAGGGTTATAACGTTACCGCTGTTGACTCTTCAATTGAGGGGATAAAAAAAGCAAAAAAACTGGCCGAAGAAAATGATGTAACGGTTAACTATATTCATGCTGACCTGGCAGAATTTAATCCTGGCTGTGAACAGTGGGATGGCATCATCTCAATTTTTTGCCACTTACCACCAGAGATTAGAGCACCACTACATCAGCAGGTTATCAATGGTCTGCAACACGGCGGCATTTTGTTACTCGAAGCGTATACCCCTGAACAATTAAAACATGGCACAGGAGGTCCACCTGTACCGGAACTCACAATGACATCACAGAGTTTAATTAAAGAATTACAGGGCTTACATTTTGAAAAACTGGAAGAATTTGATCGCAATGTTACAGAAGGCACTCACCATACCGGCATTGGCGCAGTCGTTCAGGCGATAGCTGTTAAGAAATGAAAAAAGTATATTCTAGAAATTGAAAAACACATCAACAAACGGGCCCTCGCTTTGGCTGCTTGCAGTTATATCCTGAAAAGCATCGAGGTGTAATTGTTGATACTGCCAGCCACCGTTTAATCCAAAACCATTCCGACTCTGGTAACTTAGCATTGCTTTATAATCGTATGCTGAACTGTTCTCTATCAACATGTGTTTACCTTCAACTCCGGCAGACAATCCATTCCAGGGCAAATCATACAAAGCAGTTGCATACATCATCGGCAAGGTTGCATTATACGACTGCGCACTCACTACACCCAACTGGTCTGTAGTTTCCTGAACACCGTTAATAAACTTTATATTAACGCCCAAGTCAAAATTAAATTTACCTTTTTGAAACGGATAATAAAATGTCGCATCGTACTGCGACAAGATTGTGTTATCTGCATCATCCTGCGACAAAGAATACTTGGTGCTATTTGGTGAAATGACAATATTATCAAATTCACTCATCCAACTGGATCGAGTATTCGAATGCAATTGATAGTTTGGTGAATATTGACGTTCGAACTTTACACTTAAGCGAAGTGGATCATCATCCACGGAAGTATGGTAACCAGAGGACAGGTAATTTGAATAAGTACTTTCTTCCGCAGAAACGGTTACCGGCAATAAAGCAGCGGAAAGTATTCCAATTGAAAGTATTTTAAAAATTTTGCTGTTTAGCACAACAATACCCTTTAATTATTAGTCTGCCAGTCCATCGCCAGAAATTCTTACTTTACCCTGCTACTTTACTGGGAACACCTAACCCATGGCTGTGAACCTGATCACAGCAAGTACTCATAAAGAAAAATAAATGACTCACCCTAATGCCTCTAAGCGTAGCCGAATGTGGTTATTTTTCCATCTAAAACAGATAAAAACAGGTGGTATTTTTTAATAGGAAAAATTTATTTTCCGTACCGAGCTTGACAGAAATTATACGTTAAACAAACGTAATATAATGTAGGAAAAGTCCCACAAATATAACCGCACCAAAACCGTTATTATTTAAGAATGCCTGCAGACAACGTTGCGGTATACGGTCCTTTATAAGGTATTGCTGATATAAAGCAAAACCAGCTGCAACAAAAATACTCAAATTAAACACAAACCCCAGCTCTAACTGTTGGCCAATTAAATACAGGCCAAACAGCACAATGCCTTGCAGCATCGCGATGATAACCTTATCCATATCATCAAACAAAATGGCTGTCGATTTTACTCCAGCTTTTAAATCATCTTCCTTATCAGCCATGGCATACATAGTGTCATAGGCAACCGACCAGACAACATTCACAACAAACAGTAACCAGGCCACTTTTGGCACGCCTCCCGTTTGTGCTGCAAATGCCATCGGTACCGACCAGCCAAATGCCATCCCTAACACCACCTGCGGCAGATGTGTATAACGCTTCATAAAAGGATAAATCGCCGCCAGGATAACACCGGCAAACGACAGGTAAATCGTAAAACGATTCATTAGCAGTACCAGGCCAAATGCGATCAGGCATAGAACGACAAATACAATTAATGCCTCACGCGGAGCGACAGCACCACTGGCAATGGGTCGCATACGAGTGCGCGAAACCAAAGGATCGATTTTTCTATCAGCATAATCATTAATAACACAACCAGCTGATCGCATTAACACCACTCCACTGACAAAAACAAAAAACACCAGCAGATCCGGCTTACCCTCACTGGCTATCCAGAGCGCCCAAAGGGTTGGCCAGAGCAATAGAAAAATACCGATGGGTTTATTTAGCCGGGTTAGTAAATAGTACTGGAATAATCTGTCTTTTATATAAGCCTTGTTCATACCATTATTATCACACATCAGCGTAACGGCTTGCATCACCTAACCAACGATGGATAAGTGCGCTGACCACGTCAGGATTATGATTAACAATATCTTCCGCTGCAGCACTGGCCTTTGGAATAAGTTCAGCATCACGTTGTAAATCAGCAATCTTTAACATTTGCAAACCGGTTTGTCTTGTTCCAAGTACTTCGCCTGGACCACGTATTTCCAGATCTTTTTGTGCAATTTTAAAACCGTCATTTGTTTTGCGCATGGTTTCTAATCGAGTCCGTGCATTTTGCGATAACTTACCATGATACATTAACACACAGGCACTCGCCTGCTCACCACGACCAACACGACCGCGTAGTTGATGCAATTGCGATAAGCCCAGGCGCTCTGCATTTTCAATAACCATTAAGCTGGCATTTGGAACATCCACACCCACCTCGATAACCGTTGTGGCAACCAGTAAATGTAACTCACCTGCTTTAAAGGCTGTCATAATTTGTTCTTTCTGCTCCGGTTTCATCCTGCCATGTACCAGGCCAAGATTTAAATCAGGAAAAGCTTCGGTTAACTCCTTATAAGTATCTTCAGCGGCCTGGCATTGCAACACTTCTGACTCTTCAATCAAGGTACAAACCCAGTACACCTGCCTGCCCTGATGACAGGCTTTAATAATACGTTCAATAATTTCAACTCGCCGACTATCTGGCAGCACAACCGTGTCTACCGGTGTACGTCCCGGTGGTAGCTCATCAATAACAGAACAATCTAAATCAGCATACGCTGTCATACTTAAAGTTCTCGGAATAGGGGTTGCCGTCATAATAAGCTGGTGCGGCGCATAACTTGCCTGTTGCTTGCTCATCTTACCCTTGTCACGTAATGCCATACGTTGATGTACACCAAAACGGTGCTGCTCATCAATAATAACCAATGCTAAATTTTTAAAAGCGACTTCATCCTGAAACAAGGCATGCGTTCCTACCGCTAATTTAGCTTCGCCATCTTCTAATAAACTTAAAGCTTCGCGGCGTGGAGCAGTTTTTAATTTGCCACTCAACCACGCCACCTTGATACCAAGCGGTCCAAACCAATTAACAAAATTTGTGTAATGCTGCTCAGCTAAAATTTCTGTGGGCGCCATCATCGCAACCTGATGACCCGACTCAATGACCTGAAGTGCAGCAAGAGCCGCCACGACTGTTTTACCCGAACCGACATCCCCTTGAACTAAACGTTGCATTGGAAAAGATTTTAAAAAGTCAGCCTGAATATCACCGACGACTTTTTGTTGCGCCCTGGTTAATGCAAACGGCAGCTTCTTAATAAATTCATGATTGTAATTTTTTGAAGGCTGAATAACACAGGCAACATCCTCTTTTACCCGTTGACGTAATTGCCTGAGACTCAGTATATGTGTAAGTAGTTCTTCAAAAATCAAACGCTGCTTAACAGGATGCTTATTATCCTGCAGCTCAGACAATGATACATCCGGTGGTGGGTAATGAATAAAGTTAAGTGACTCAACCAGAGTTGTAAACTGATATTTATCTAACATTTTTTTTGGCAGATAGTCTTCTAAAACAAGCTGGCCTTTTGCCAATAGCTCAAAAGCATGATTAACCATATTGCGTATACTAATTTGATGCAAACCTTCCGTTACCGGATAAACTGGTGTTAAGGTTTCTTCAACTGCTTGTGATATATCTGCTTCGGCCTGAGCTTCTGTTAAAATTGAGTATTCAGGATGTGTCATTTCAAGATGGTTGCCACTGCGACGCACCTCACCAAAGCAGCGAATAGTTTTGCCTCGTGCCAGGTTTTCTTTTTGTGCATTACTAAAATGAAAAAAACGTAACACAATCGAACCACTACCATCTCGCAGATGACAAACTAACATTCGTTTGCGGGCAAATTTTATTTCGGTGAGTTCAATCTTCCCCTGTACAACCACATGGTCACCCACCCTAAGACTACCCATTGGTACAATGCGAGTACGATCTTCGTAGCGATACGGTAAGTGAAAAAGTAAATCCTGTGGCGTAGAAATACCAAGCCGAGTTAGCTTTTCGGCAACTTTAGGCCCGACACCTTTAATTTTTGTTATGGGTATTAATTTAGTAATTATTCAATAACCATCACAGCATCCATCTCAACCTCCGCACCTTTAGGTAAAGAGGCCACACCTATCGCTGCACGTGCAGGATAAGGTTCAGTAAAATATTCGGCCATGGTTTCATTCACAATCGGAAAGTGAGTTAAATCGGTTAAGAAAATATTGAGCTTGGCAATATCTTTTAAGTCACCACCTGCTGCGTTGGCAACAGCTTTTAAGTTATCAAACACACGTTGTATCTGTACTTTAATATCACCTTCTACCAGTTCCATTGTTTCCGGAACTAAGGGAATTTGCCCGGACAAATATACCGTCTCATTTATTTTTATTGCCTGCGAATATGTTCCAATTGCCTTGGGTGCTTTATCGGTATGAATGACTTCCCGAGCCATATCTATTACTCCTGAATTTTATTATTTAAATTATTGTCTCACACGCTGGATACGATCAACCATATCGATGCTTTTTAATCTGCGCATGATACGTGCAAGATGTTTTCTATCTTTCACTTCTACCGTTAAGGTCATGGATGAATGAATACCATCACGCTCTTCAATTTCAACATTTAATATATTGGATTCTAAATCAGATACTGCCGCTGCAATGGTTGCAAGCACACCTCGCTGATTTTTCACTAACAATCGAATATATGTGGAAAAATCCCGGTTTGGTTCCGGCTCCCAATCAACATCAATCCATTTTTCCGGCTTGCTTTTATAGTCACTGATATTTTTACAAGCCTGCGAATGAACCACAATACCTTTACCGGCACTGATAAAACCAATAATGTCATCACCGGGAATAGGCAGGCAACATTTCGCAAAAGAAACAACCGCACCTTCTGTGCCACGAATGGACAAAGGATTTTTATTATTTTGTAGTGCTTCGACTTTAATATTATCTGAACTATCTTCATCACCAACCAGAGAGCGTGCAACCATAATAGGTATGTGGTTACCAATACCAACTTCTGCACACAGGTCGTTAAAGTTTTTAAAATTAAATTCTTTTAATACTGATTCAATTTCGCTTTTGGAGATTTTCTCTAATGATGAACCAAATGCCTCCAGGTTACGGTTAATCAAACGCCGCCCTAATTCGACAGACTCATCAAATTGCAGGTTTTTAAGTAATGCGCGAATATTACTTCGCGCCTTAGCTGTTTTCACAAACTCTAACCAGCTTGGGTTTGCTTGTGCACCTGGTGCTGTAATAATTTCTACCGTTTGCCCATTATATAGCTCTGTCCTTAATGGCATTAAACGCCTGTCAATCTTAACTGCTACACATTGATTACCCACATCGGTGTGAACAGCATAGGCGAAGTCGATTGCAGTTGCGCCACGCTGTAGAACCATAATATCGCCACGTGGCGTGAACACATAAACTTCATCCGGGAATAAATCAATTTTAACATTTTCAAGAAATTCCATTGAATTTCCAGCATGTTGTTGAATTTCCAGTACGCCTCGCAACCATTCACGCGCACGTACCTGAGCATTATTACCGGTTGACTCAAAACCACTTTTATACAACCAGTGTGCAGCAATGCCAGCTTCAGCAACTCTGTTCATATCTTCAGTACGAATTTGCACTTCGATTGCAACTCCATACTGTGTGTATAGAATAGTATGCAATGACTGATAACCGTTGGCTTTTGGAATGGCTATATAGTCTTTAAATTTACCCGGAACAGGAGTAAACAAATTATGAATTGCACCGAGCATGCGATAACACATATCGACACTATCAACGATAATTCTTACAGCATAAACATCCATTACTTCGTTAAATGATAAATGTTTACTCTGCATTTTTTTATAAATGCTATAGAGGTGTTTCTGGCGACCAAGAATTTCGCCTTTCAACTCTAGCTCTTCTAATCGAGTGACAATCGATTGCTCAAGCTTACTAATAAGTTCTTTTCGATTACCCCGTGCGTTCTTAACATTTTCTTCCAGAACCCTCGCACGCATCGGATACATGGCCTTAAAGCCCAGGTCTTCCAGTTCCAGTCGCATCCGGTTCATACCAAGACGATTGGCTATTGGCGCGTAGATTTCTAACGTCTCCCTAGCAATACGACGACGCTTCTCCGCGCGCATCACACCGAGCGTTCTCATATTATGAAGCCTGTCTGCTAACTTGATTAAGATAACACGGATATCTTCAACCATTGCAAGCATCATTTTTCTAAAGTTTTCTGCTTGCGCTTCTGCTTTACTTTCAAATGTAATATTGGTTAACTTACTGACGCCATCAACCAGCGCAGCAACTTCTTCACCGAATTTTTTCTTTATCGCATCCCTGCCATGTTCAGTGTCTTCAATAACATCATGTAGTAACGCAGCAATAATACTGCGGTGATCCATTCGCATTTCCGACAGAATTTGTGCAACTGACAAAGGATGAAAAATATATGCCTCACCACTGACACGGTGCTGACCTTCATGCGCTTCGGCGCTGAATAAATAGGCTTGATATATTTCAGTAACTTGTTCGTGCTCAAGATACTCATCGAGCATTTCACATAGATGACCAATACGAAAGGAAATTGGTCTGCCGTCTAAAGTAGGCTCATGGCCTGTGCCTGGGATATCTTGCATAGATTTAGCGATAATCAGGGTCTCCCCTAATTAACGACAGAAACGAAAAAAGTCAGCTAAGCAGACTGAAAACTTGTTAAAAGCCTCATTTACTATCCGTAAATTCCACTTTTTCATTTGTTTTTGCCTTTTACGCTGACTTCTCGCTATCGAAAAAGAAATTTTGGTACAGGGAGAGATTAACTCTCTTCTGAATCAGGTGTTGTATCCGTTGCAGCAGAGTCACCACCGGCCGTTCCTAAATCAGCAGCAAGTGCTGCAGCCAGTGCTGCGGCAACATCAATCTCAGCTTCATCAGTATCTGCCGTTTCATCTTCAGTTGATTCTACTGTTTTACCTTCTAACTGCTCTGCTTCCAGTTCCGCAGCTGCTTCTTCTTCACTTGCCCACTCTGCGTTTTCTTCTACTTCGACTTCCTTCTCATCAAGAATGGCAGCATCAATCAAACCATCAGCTATCTCACGTAGTGCAACCACTGTTGGCTTGTCATTTTCAAGTTCAACCAGAGGCTCGGCACCCTGACTTATTTGTCGAGCACGCTTCGAGGAAATTAACACTAGCTCAAAACGATTTTTTACATTTTCTAAACAATCTTCAACGGTGACACGTGCCATGCAATTTTACTCCGAAAATCAATAACTTAAAAAAATACCCGTGGGATGGGATATTAAAATATCTGAACCCAGTAGTATAACGCCTCACAGGCATTTCAGCAAAGTCTGACACATATATTTGAGGTATAGCATGCCCTGACTATCAGGCTGGGTTATATTTAGGACTCCAGCAAAGCGGCGAGCGCTTTTTGCTCTCGCAGTGCAATGACTTCCAGCTTCTGGCGCTGTGCCAACACAATCCCACGTAACTGTTGTGTTGCCTCATCAAAGTCATCATTGATAATGACATAGTCAAACTCAACGTAATGCGCCATATCACTGGTTGCATCCTGCATACGACGTGCAATGATTTCTGCTGAATCCTGTCCACGTGAATTAAGCCGTTGCTCTAAAGCATCACGCGATGGAGGAAGGATGAAGACTGAAATAGCATAAGGCATCAGCTTACGAACTTGTTGCGCACCCTGCCAGTCGATCTCGAGAATGACATCCTGTCCTTGTTTTAACTTATCTTCGACGGCTTTTTGTGATGTGCCATAATAATTATCAAAGACTTTAGCATCTTCCAGAAATGCACCTGCCTCGACCATTTTCTCGAATTCTGACGTTTCAACAAAATAATAGTGAACACCGTCTTCTTCACCTGGTCGCATGTCACGTGTTGTATGCGAAACAGAAACACCAATCCCTGATGTGCTGTTTAACAGTGCGTTAACCAGACTGGTCTTACCTGCACCTGAAGGCGCCGAAAAAATATAAAGCTGTCCACTGTATGGTGATTTCACTGACATATCTCTTAACTCAATCTAATCGATTATTAACTTACACTATAGCTATAGTAAATTTAGACAAACTTTACTCTATATTTTGTACCTGTTCACGCATTTGTTCAATTAACACTTTTAAGTCAACCGATGCACGTGTGGTTGCCGTATCAACCGATTTTGAACCCAATGTGTTTGCTTCACGATTAAGTTCCTGCATTAAAAAATCCAGGCGTCGACCAACAGGTTTATTTTGTGAAAGCACGTTACGCACTTCTGAAATATGTGCGCCTAATCGGTCAAGCTCTTCGCTTACATCCATTTTTTGAGCAAGCAAAACCATTTCCTGTTCAATGCGTTTATCATCACTTTCCACATCAAACTCTTTTAAACGGCTTAGAATCTTATCCTTTCGTGCTTCAAAAATATCTGGTACCAGTTTACCAACGTCTACAATTATTTGTTCCATCTCATCACAACGCGTTAATAACATAGTCGCTAACTTGTCACCTTCTCGTTTACGCGTTTCGACAAAATCGTCTAGCGATTGCTGCAAACACGAACTAATATTTTGATGTAACGCTTTTACATTAATTTGTTTTGCCTGTATCACACCCGGCCAACGAAGGATTTCAAGTGGATTAATCGCCTCACTATCTGTGAATTGTTGCGCAATTGTCTCGCCAGCTTTTGCAACCTGCTTTACGAGATCCATATTTAGGTCAATATCTTCCTGTTGTTGTGTCAAAGGATTTGTTTGCGTACGTATATTAAGCTCAACCTTACCTCTACTGAGCTTTTTTGAAACCTGATCGCGCAGCTTTTGTTCAAGCTCTCGAACTTCTTCAGGAGCACGAATACTTAAGTCCAGATAACGGTGGTTGACACTACGTAACTCCAGGGTAATGTCGACATTGTCGATTGTTGCCTCATTCCGCGCAAATGCGGTCATGCTCTGTGTCATATTTTTAGTACCCTGTTAATTTGCTTGCCTTGCTCAACTGTTCAATTATATTACCTGCCAACTCGATTAAAAACAGCTATAATCCTATTTAATGACTGACTTAGACCACGAACTACCCCCTGATACTGTCCTTGATAACTACACCATTACCCGAACACTCGGAGGTGGTGGTTTTAGCATCGTTTACCTTGCAAAAGATAATACCTACAACAAAGACGTCGTTATTAAAGAATACATGCCAACTAAACTGGCAACCCGAACTCAGGATCTGCACATCAGTGCATTAAATTCTGACTGTGGCGATAAATTTGGACACGGTCAACGATTGTTCTTTCAGGAAGCCAATACTCTCTCAAATCTTAAGCACCCAAACATCGTCAATGTGATCAGCTTTTTCCGTGCTAATGGTACCGTTTATATGGTAATGGAGTATGAAGAAGGAATTAATTTACAAAATTATATTAAACGCCATAAAGGTAATATGACTGAAAAATTCCTGATGGCCGTTTTTATGCCATTGCTTGATGGGTTAAAAATGATTCATCAAAACGGTTTGCTCCATTTAGACGTCAAGCCAGGTAATATCCATTTACGCGAAGGAGCAAATCCTTTGTTGCTTGATTTTGGTGCCGCGCACGAAATGATGCAGACGCGTCAGTTTCAGGCCAACCAGGTAATTACTCCGGGCTTTTCCCCCATAGAGCAGCTTGACCCCGGCGGTTATGTTGGCCCGTGGACAGACATTTATGCTATTGGCGCCACCATGCGCGCCTGTATCGAAGGCGCACCACCATTGTCTTCAACCAAACGTCGTGAGCGCGATACTTTAAAACCGGCAGCTAATGCGTTTAAGAAAAAATACTCTAAACGTTTACTCGAATCCATCGACTGGGCGATGGAAGTTGATCCAATTCTACGCCCACAAAATATAGAAAATTTTATCGATGCTTTATCTAACCCGGATGCAAAATTAAATCGTTAAGCTATTACTACTATGCAATTTGAAGTCAGCCAAATCAGTTTACAAGGTGATCGTAAAAACAACCAGGATCGCGTCGGTTATATCGAATATGATTACGGTGCAGTTTTAATTCTTGGTGATGGCCTTGGAGGACGCCCCAAAGGTGAACTTGCCGCTCAAACACTGATCGAAACAATCGAAAAAGCTCTTAATAATTCTCCAATGCCGATTCCCGATCCATATGATTTTCTTGAAGGTGCATTACTTCAGGCGCACAATGATGTAATGGCTGTTGGTCGTGAACAGGTTCCTCCGGTCGAACCTGGTACTACGGCTGTTGTATGTTTAATTCAGGACGGTAGTGCCTGGTGGGCACATGTTGGTGATAGCCGCTGCTATCTTTTCCGCCATGGTTTATCTATTTATCGAACCCAGGATCATTCCTACGTTGAAGATTTGTACAAAAGTGGTGAAATAAGTTTAAGCAAAGTCAGCACTCACCCAATGCGTAACTACATTACCCGTTGCGTAGGCATGTTGGCAAAAGAACCAGAAATAGAATTAAGCAAAGAAGTCATGTTAATGGAAGGCGATATTGTTTTGCTTTGCTCGGATGGTTTCTGGGGAACACTCGATGATGCACAAATTGGTGCAAAATTAAATAGTGAGCGCTTAACCGAGGCCGTTACTTCTCTGGCAAAAATGGCCGTTCAACTTGGTTCACCGACAGCAGACAATACAACCGCCATTGCTCTTAAAATTATATCGTTACAACTACTAAATCAAACTAGTTCTAATCAATCAAAAAAGGTTACAGTTAAACAGCCAGCTGTTGATAATGCCATTAAAGAAATAGAAGATGCCATTTCAACATACGGTCACGAAATGGATGAATAAAAAATCCTCTCTACAGCTAAATAACTTATTCACTAATCCCTTGCGTGAGAAATATTTATTAACACATATTTTTAAAGTAACACAGCATCCTAAGGCACATAAACCTCATAAATAAGCTCAAGTATGCGAGAAATGTACATTATAATTAATGGGTTAGCGTATTATATCTATGATATATTAATCACAATAACCATATAATATATATGGTAAAATAAAATATAAGTATGTTGTGCTTTCGCCCCCAAGAGCAATGCCACACAAAACTTACATTAAGCTTTTTAAGGTAGGTTTAAATCTTTAGCTAATGGTCATACAAGTGATGGAATACAAACATCAAACCAGGAAGGTTTTGATTTATTAGTCGACAAGACTTTTAACTTTTCCGTATGTAAAGCGTTTATTCAGTAATTACGTAGTTTTAACTGGACATTTGTATGACATTGTTGGAAGAAAACAGTTTAGTTCCAGAGTGTATCGAAAATTCTTTTCAAACGATTGAAGAGTACTCGACTTCGCTTAAGGGACTTGACCTTGAGGAATTTCAGCTAAGCAGAGGAGACTTTAACGGTAACTCACACGTTATTTCCTCAGAAAGCTTTAAACTTGGACTTCGTACAGCCGAGGCAGACCACCTGTCACATGGGCACATCGATGAAAATCATATTGCCATGATTTTCCCACTAAAAGATCAGAACTATATTTATAATGGACATATTGTTGATGATAGTAAGCAAATTACTGGTTATTGCAATACAGAGGGTAAAATATTTTTCCCAGCCGGGCACAAACACTATACGGTACTAATAAATAAGTATAATTTACCCGAATACCTTAAGGACGATGAAAATGAATTGTTTCATCAAGCCTGCATAGATTCATCCAACCATAAATTATCTGTTTCTAAAAAGTCATCAATGACTCAAAGTATTGATGGTATTTTTAAAAAATTTAAATATTTAATGGAACACCCCTGTAGCTTGCTTGCCTACAAAGATTGTTATGACTCGTTATTTTATTCATTAAATCAGTATTACACCGCTGAACAAAGTAAAAAACCAGAAAGAATTTCCAATCGTGAAAGATTACTCGCAAGAGCACTGGATTTTATTCATAACTCTGATATACAAACACTGACAGTTTCGGAACTGGTTAACAGCACTCACGCGAGCAGTCGTTCATTGCAATATTGTTTTTCTGAATTAATGGGCATAACACCTAAAGCATATTTAATACGAATTCGTTTAAATGCGATCAGAAAAGAACTATTACTTTCTGACCCTGCATCTGAAACAATGACTGCCATTGCACACAAATACGGTGTTGTTAATATTGGTCGATTTAAGCAGGATTATGAACGCTTTTTTAATGAAACACCCCGTGAAACATTAAGCAGACGTTAAAGCTACAAAACATTATGCCAAAAGTGCATAAACACAATTAACAAACCTAACGATAGCACCCAGAATAAAATCGCTACGATTACAGACTGCTTTGCTTTATTTTTTTCTATCCATGTTCTTGGTTTAACACCCTTGACAATAAAAGCAAGCTTTGCAGACAGGTTAACACTGACAATGTTAATTGCTAATAACAAACCTGCGCCTATCGCTAAATCAAACTTAGCTGCTCCAAGCATTAAACCAAATGTTGCTGTCGGTGGTAATAAAGCAACTGCAACCATGACACCAACCAGCGTATTGGTCCAACCCGAGGCAAGCGACAAAACTGCGGCAGCCCCTGAAACTAAAGCCAGAATAACGCCATCGTAACCAACATCGGTACGTGATATTAATTCATGACTGTCAAAGTTTAATGGCCAAAAATAACCAATAACAAATGAAATGGACAATGCGATACTGACACCAATCACGTTTGTTTTTAGTGACTGCCAGATTAAAGATGAATCTCCCAATGCTGACGCAAACGCCAGTGCCAGATTAGGCCCCAATAATGGTGCTATCACCATAGCACCAATCACAATCGCAACATTGTCAGCAAGTAGACCAATACTGGCGACGACGGTAGACAACACCACCATCCAGATAAACACACTGTCTAATTTAATACCACCAACAATGGTTTGATATAATTCTTCACGGGTTCTTGTGGTACTTTTTTTCTTTTGATCTTTCTCTTCTGTAACTTCTGGCCTGGGTATAGTTGCTTCAACAGGTAATATCACCACCCGACTGTTTTCGCTGCTACCTATTATAGACTGTACTGCATCCAGCACTGTTTGCTGATTTTCAGGTCTGACCAG
>Ga0316207_10002090_pt1 | contig 21653 bp, 12 predicted proteins | sample 6weekpyrite_MG_FD_204943 | JGI IMG/M metagenome (GOLD analysis project Ga0316207, IMG submission 204943) | Microbial mat bacterial communities from mineral coupon in-situ incubated in ocean water Damariscotta River, Maine, United States -... | ecosystem: Environmental > Aquatic > Marine >...
CTCAAGCTCCTGAATTATTGGCTCTATTTGAGCTTGAGGATTTTTAAACCAGTCAGTTGACCATATACGTCTTATTCTCCAACCAAGATTCTCAAGGATATCTTGACGCAGCCTATCTCTATCCCGTGTTGATTTAGCAGAATGATATGTAGCACCATCACATTCCACACCCATCAAGAAACGACCAGGCTGACCAGGATCTCGGACAGCTAAATCTAAGTAATAACCAGCTACACCCAATTGTGGTTCACATTCATATCCATGATTTGCCAATTCCCGCATAACAGCAATTTCAAAATCACTATCAGCTGGTTTACCAGTATGTACAGAATGATTTAGATGTCCTGTTTCACAATACTCAAGAAATGCTTTTAAAGCCTGTAGCCCACGACTACTATTGTTGCTAGCTCGTATATGACCAGATGACATAGTAGAAAATATAAGCATCCTCTTCTTCGAGCGGGTAAACAACACATTAAGGCGACGCCAGCCCACTGCAGAATTAATAGGTCCAAATCTCTGGTGCATCGTACTACTACCTACCTGCTCAGGACCATAAGTCATAGATATAATAATTACATCACGCTCATCACCCTGAACATTTTCTAGATTCTTAATAAACAATGGTTCATCAGAAGATCGATTCAAATCTCTAGCTTCAGCTAGTAATGAATCATCTTTTGCCAATTGATCCAATTGCAATTCAATTTCAGCCTGCTGTTCAGAGTTCATCGCTACAATTCCGACAGATTCATCTGGGTGCTTTTTAAGCTGTTCAGAGACTGCATCTACAATTTCACGCGCTTCTTCTACATTACGTCTATTATGGAATCGTCCTCTAGCTACCCGTTTAAATCGTATCCCAAATTCATCAGACTGTTGAAATGGAGAAGGAAATAAAATTAGATTTGAATCATAAAAATTCTGATTAGAAAAGGCTATTAACGATTCATGCCTTGATCTGTAATGCCAACGAAGACGGCGAGTTTTAAATACTGGGATTACTGATTCAAGAATACTCTCAGATTCCTCTAAGGCTACTGCATCATCACCATCATCATTGGTAAGAGTCTTACTAAAGAAAGTAGTTGGCGGAAGCTGCTTTGGATCACCAACAACAACTAATTTTGAGCCACGAGCAATAGAACCAAGCGCGTCTTCTGGTCTAATCTGTGAAGCTTCATCCATAACAACTAAATCAAATTTAAACAGACCAGGCTCTAAATATTGCGCAACAGACATTGGACTCATCATGAAACATGGCTTTAAAGCTTGTATCGCATTGCCAGCACGTTTTAAAAGACTTCTTACAGCAACATGACGACTCTTTTTACCAGCTTCATGCTTGATTAACGATGTCTCCGTAAATGTAGAGACTTTACCACTCGAATTTCCAACAGGAGGATTTGCCCTTGAAGATTGATATGCAATTTTTTGCTGCTGAAGTTCCATTAATTTGCGGTCATACTCCTGATATTTATTTCGAATGGCCATCTGTTCCATACCGCTAAATTGTGACAAATAGGTATTATCAGAAAATATTTCTTCGGCCAACTGATGAAAGACAACTAATTGAAGAATATCTTTTAGCTCTTTAGTCTGTATCTTCTCAGACTCTAATCCATCTATAATATTATTTAAGCCTTTAGAATATAGCTTCTCTCTCAGTCGTACATAATCTAGCCAAGTATTTAACCAGTTAGGATTATCTAAAGCTGATTTATTTCTTAATAGAACACTACAGATTTCATCTCCTGATAGTTCGACCCATTCAGACAGCTCAACCTTACCTAACTTATGAAATAGATCTCTATTATTTATAATACCTTCCAAATAGCTATTAAGGTCTGGTATTAATTGCCGTAAGTTATTATATCTTTCAGAATCCGGAGCATTGATGATTGAACTTAAAAGCGCAGAGCTACCATCTAATATTTTAGATATATTTAGGGAATTATTAGCTGCTATATAATATTTTTCAGAATATTCACCTGATCGCATTGAGAGAGGCAGTATTCCAGGAACAAAGTGCTTTGTTATATCACTTTTAAGCCAGGAACTTATATCTTTATGCAACGTTTTTAACTGATCATTAATTGATGAAATTTCATGTATTTTTATATCATTACCAATTACAATTGGTGTTAGATTTTTTATATTAGACATTAGAGATTCATATAGACTAGTAACTGGGTTATTTTCACCCTCCAGCTGCACATCATCATTTTTAATGCTCTGTAATTCAGGATATTTACTTGTAATATTTCGTAGTATTGTAGTTGCTGAATCTACCTCATATAACAAGCCATGATTAGCAACATCTAAAATACTTATTGCAAGGTTTCTATCAAGAGCAAGTAAAGCATTACCAATAGAGACTCGATCTCCAAATCCTATTCCATATTCACCACGTACAGACCTGTACCATTCCCGCAAAGCAACAACTCTTTCTACCGGTGTTTCAATACCACGGTACAGTTCATCGAGAATAGGATCTTTATTATTTAACTTATCAATTTCTTCTATGCCTTGCACATATAAAATCAGATCAGGAAGTAGACTGAGCAATACTTTCTTATTTGTTTTTGGTTTAGCCGACAAATTTAGTACTGACTTTTTAGCATTTCTCCATTCACTTGAAAATATTTTAAATATTCCTGCATTATCAAGTATCTCCTTATAATTAATTAATTCAGAGCTATCTGGTAATCTATGCAAGCTAAATTCATCTATCAGTTTCTGGTACTTAGGAGCAAGCTCACGGAGCTTGCTTGTAAGTTGATTAAGCAATCCATCAAGATCTGGGTTATCAAATAACTCATCTCGGTGTCGCCATAACTCTGAAGGCAAGTTCTTAATCAGATTAATTAAAATAGAAAACTCTTTAAACCCATTTGGAGTAACTTCAAAACATACTTTTAAGTCAACAGGAGCACTTATTTTTATCTGGTCAAACTGTTTTTTATTTATTTTTATTAATTCTTGTAACTTCTCAAGTTCAGAAATATCATTTGATATAACATCTAATGATATTTTAGAATCGACCCCAAGATCCTGAAACACTTTTAAAAAAGTACTTAAAACAACTGTAGATTCAGGTTTATTTACATGGTCTGGACAAATTACTTTACTAAGACAGGTGAGAATTTCATGAATACGTTTATATTCAATCATCATATGTCTGAACTTTTCATTATGATTACTTATAAAAGCAATTTCAGACAGTATCTCATCACCTTGTAGATCTGGTAAGTTACTTAGTGATGTTATAAATTCTTGTATACTATTTAATGAAGTATTGTCATCAATACCCAAGTGATATTCTTTGACGATACCTGACCAGTGTTGATGCATCTTTTCAAGACAATCGGTCCAGGCTTTTAAATGAGAATTAACATCTTCTATTTGATATCCTTTTAGCTCAACATTTTGTACACCATACCAATAGTGATTTGCAATGATTGAGTCTTTAGCTTGTTCAGAAACCTGGTCATATATATTGGCCAACATATCAGCTTGATCAATTAATTCCTTCTGTTTTACCTGATTCAATGATTGACCATTAATACCTTCAATTTTTAAGACATCAGGATTAATACCATAATGCTCCCTATATCTTGTCGCTTTATTTAATATTTCATGAATCGTTAGACCAGTATTTCCCCATAGACTATTTATTTCCTGCACATAAGCACTTAACTTTCCTTTTAAATCCTCATAACGTTCAATATCAGCATCTATACTAGATGGTGTTCGGTATTCATTTTGTTTATTTAATCTTTGCGTTAAATCTTGAAGTATTTTTAGCTTGTGTGTCTTATGACTATGTAATTCTAAGCAAAAATCACCTAAATTTGCTCTATCTAAACGTTTTTTTACAACATTCAAAGCGGCCATTTTTTCAGCGACAAATAGAACTTTTTTTCCATTTGCAATACAAGCTGATATTAAATTTGTAATTGTTTGTGATTTTCCAGAACCGGGAGGTCCTTCTATAACTAGATTGTGTCCTTCTACTGCATCAATTAGAGCACTATGCTGGGAACTATCAGCATCATAAATTAAAGGAAATTTATCATGGGCGTCTTCAACGCTGTCAATTTCATGTTCTGACTCATAAGATAAGCCATCACCTTGCTGTGATTCAGTTTGCCCACCAAAAAACATTTTAATTAGTTCATGATTATCAATTCGAGAATCATCAGGCCAATTATCTGGATTTAAGTCCTGATACATTGCCTGCTTAGAAAAGTTAAGAAGAACTAAACTTGCTTGTCTGCGTAATCGCCACTTAGGTTGTTGCTTTAATATTGTATTTTGAATATTCTGGAAATAAATCTCAGGTGATGACTCTTCATCAATTAAGGGAAGAATGAGACCAAAATCATGTGCCAGTTTTTCTAAAAACGTTATATTAGTTAGTAATCCATCATCCTTAAGAGTTAGAGTATATCTAAATACACCTTGAGACTTATCTAACTTCGATCTTTCAAGACGAACAGGAAGTGTGAATAATGGTGCCATTCGGGCAACATCAGAATCTCGACTCTCATACCATTCTAGAAAACCCAAGGCCAAATAGAGAATATTGCTGCCACTTTCTTCTATTGCTGTTTCAGCTTTACTCCGAATACTTCTAAGGCGTGCCTCTAACTCAGCAGCATATAACAAAGTTTGTAACTTAGTATCCTGGTGTCTTTCTACACCATCTTCTGCAATTTCTGCTTCAGGCAAATCATAACGAGTATCTAATCCCAAATACTTAGCCCATTGTTCAGCAGTTGGATACTCTAGAGCAGTTTTAGCTTTTGTATCTTGATTAACTTCTATAAATCCAGCTTCAATTAATTCTCTTTCTGTTGGCTCGGGAACAGGTACAAACGTGAACTCCTTGCCAGATGCCAATACCTCATATACCTGATCAGGTAATTCATCAATTAACCGTACACAACTTGCTTTAGGATGCCTATAATTTAATAAAGTATTACGCCCGCTTAGATCAAGTAGTTTTTTTCTTACTGATTCTAATGAATCAAATGCGAATTCTTCCTTAGATTTCATCTTATTATTTTTCTTTTTTTTATTATTATTGAGATCAGTATTATCTGACACTGACTCTATTTTAATGGTTTCTATCTCTGGCTCCCTATCTAATTGTTCTCTTACAATAGCTTGACCATCAATCTCTGTAAGATACCAACCAAAAACACCATCTTTTTCTACACAATCTTTCAAATCTCTTCTTAATATAGAAGAGACATCATCTTTTTCTATTCCAATACTAAATGCAATATCTGATATTGATGCACCTGGATTCACATCGAGATAATTAACTATTTCTTTAGCTATATTCATTTAATTTTCCTTGAATAATCTCTAGTAAACACTCTTTCCAGCACCCTGATATTTATCATAAACATGTAAATACACTTTGTCGCACACATTCTGCCATTGTTTGTCATCATAGCTGTCTGGTAGATCTTGTAAGATATCATCTATAGTTTTTTGCACACGTGCTTTTGTTCTTTGTTTCTTACGCCAGTCGATTACTAAGTTTCCTTCTAACTCTCCTAGTAACTTTTTCGCTAGGTTCTTTACAATGTCTCTTTCCTTGTCTGAAAGTGTTACACCTTGGCACAACAAATCAAATATGGTGAGTTCAGGCTCTTCTAACCCTTCTTTGATATGTCGTCGTTCTTCTTCATCAAGCTCACCCACAAAGAGTTTTAGCTGATCAAAGAATTCTTCGGCTGAGTGAGCACCCAGGTTGTATTGTTCGACTATTTCATCAAAGCGTTGCTGAAAGTCAATGCGAGTTGAGTTTTTGTCGATCATTGGTTGTATACGTAATTCGATGATTCGTTTGAGTCTTTCTGCATCAGCACGACTAGGTTTTGTTGTTCGCGCTATCATCTCAGCAAGCGCATCAAAATCTATTTCAGCTATGTTTATTGGGCTAGGCAAGTTTGATTTAATTTCAATGGTAGTAATAGCATCATCTAGTAACTCATCCACCTGAGTTCTAACAATATGTAATATATCGTCATCATCAATTACTTGTCCCATACCATCTAGAATAGCTTTGAGCAGGAAGCTTAATAAGGCACGATCAGCAAGGAACTCCATTGCACCTTTATCAGGTAGTAAGGCTTTAAATATTCGATTGATACGACGAACATGGCCTGTAAACTTTTCTAGGTGTGAAGGCACCATTAATATATCAATGGCTTGTTGAATGATATTTTGCTTTTCGAAATTTGAGCTATTGGCTTTTTGAATAACATCCAGGTCGATGTTCAAACTATTTAAAAACACCTTAGCTTCGACTATGGCATTTTTTGCTTCATCTAATAAAACAGCTTTATTTTCAGCTGCACTGCCAACTCTATACTCAGCTTCATCTTCATTAACTCCTCCACCATATACACCTAAGGCATCTTGTAATGCACCGAAGATATTAATGTAATCCACAATCTGCCCACTGGCTTTGCCAGGGTATACACGGTTAGCTCTGGCTATGGTTTGCATCAAGGTATGGCTTTTTAAGGGCTTATCTAAATACAGTGTAGAGACACAAGGTGCATCGAATCCGGTTAGCCACATTGCACAAACAAATACGATACGTAACTCGTCTTTCTCATCCTTAAACTTTATATCTAAATCTTCACGAACAAACCGTTCACGATGAATTTGATAATCTAAGCCTTTCTTCTCCATTGCCTCATAATCACCTTGCCCACCTGATACTACTACGGCCATATCGGTTTCTTGCATGTAAGCAATATCATCATTTAAATAACGTTGTTGAGCATTACTGGAATTTGAAGCTTCAGCTTTTATTGCATTTATTTTGTTCTTCCATGCAACTTGTACCTTGTCGTACATTTTAATAGCTGTGGCTTTATCAATAGATACCACCATAGCCTTACCACGAACGCCACTGGAAAAAGGCTCGCGCCCCATATAGTGCTCAACAATATCTTCAGCGATGGTATCTAACCGATCATCTCGGGTAATAATATGATACGCGCGTGAGAACTCATGCTCTAACTTAGCTTCTGACTCATCCGTTAAGTCTGCATTATCAATAATCTCTGCAATTTCATCACCTAAGTCGTCTCGATTAAGGTTAACTTCCGGTACACGATTTTCATAATAGAGTGGTAAGGTTGCGCCATCATCAACCGCATCTGCAAAGTTGTAAACAGAAACATAATCACCAAATACTTCACGCGTCTTTTCATCATCTTGTTGTTTATTGAGTAATGGCGTGCCCGTAAATGCCATAAAACCAGCGTTAGGTAAACCTGAGCGCATATTCAAAGCCAAAGTAGCATACTGGCTTCGATGAGCTTCATCGGTAATTACAATTACATCATCTCTATCCGATAATTCAGGATAACTTTCACCTTGTTCCGCTCTAAACTTATGAATTAAGGTAAAGACAAAACGATGATCTTCAGAAAGCAATATTTTTAAATCGGAGGCGGATTCAGCCTGACACTCTTCCTTCAGTAAACCGCAGGCATGAAATGTTTTATATATTTGCTCATCCAAATCCGTTCGGTCAGTAACAATCACAAACGTCCAGTTACCGGCAAACTTACGAAATGCTTTTTGGCAAAAGAAAACCATAGAAAAACTTTTACCACTACCCTGTGTATGCCAGAACACACCTAACTTGCCCTGCACCTCTTCAATACTTTTTAAACCTTCAAGCGCCTGGTTTACACCTAAATATTGGTGGTATTTAGAAACAATTTTTACCGTAGCTTTTTTATTCTCAAATAGAATGAAGTTTTCAATAATATCCAGTAAACGTGTTTTATCGCAGGTACCACGTATAACCGTTTCAAGACTAAGTACACGAGGCTCATCTTCTTTTTCTATTTTTTTCCAATCTGCAAAGTGTTCCCACTGGCTAGATACTGTTCCAACCTTGCTTTGTATGCCATTAGATAAAATGACCAATTGGTTAAAGAAAAATAACTGAGGAATTACCCGTTTATAATCAGCCAGGTTATCTTTATAGGCATGAATGAGTTGCCGGTGTGCCGCCTTTAGTTCGATAAAAACAAGGGGCAAACCATTTACAAAACCAATCAAATCTGGGCGACGCGTTTCTATTTCACCGGTTATCCATAATTGAGAGCATAGTAAAAAGCTGTTGTTATCAACATCATTCCAATCGATGACTTTTACAGTTACAGAGTCTTCACTCTCATCATCAGCTTTTACTTTAACGCCTTCGCATATCAGTTTATAACTAGCTTCATTTGCAGCCATTGCGCTCATAACTGAACGATCACGCACAACCTCTTCAATCGCTAAGTTAATTTCATTTTCAGTACATGCAGGATTAATTCCAATTAAGGCTTCGTGCAGCTCTCGGATAAGAATCACTTCACTTCGATTTTCACGCCCAAGGGTACCTTCTTCACCAAAGACTTCACTGTAGCAATCCAGTGTTTGCCAACCTATATCTGAGAATAGGTATATTGCGGGTCGTTCAATTAGTTCGTCTTCAGTGTAAGTCATTTAATCAAACACCCCAAAACTTATCGTAATTTGCATCTTTTGATTCAGGAGTATTATCAGCCAAGTTAATAGTTACTGTCATTGGAATTGGAAAATCAACACCCACTATAAGTGCCTCACCTTGTGCAAGTGTTGGTAAAAACATTGATGCTGTTTTATCAATGTCTCCACATGCTCTTTCTACTACTTCACGATCTCTATCATTTACTAGTCGATGAACTATAAGTGCACCCATTTGACTTAACACGTCTTCAGGTATATCTCTTGGTCTTTGTGTAGATATAACTGTTGACAATGAATATTTCCGTCCTTCTTTAGCAATAAGACCAAAAGCATCCAGACGAACCTTATTTATGTCATCACCAATAGATTTATTCAAGAACTGATGAGCTTCATCTAAAACGACGACAACAGGATTTTCTTGAAATACACCTTGCCTGGCTATAGTAAGAAGGTGTCGTCCTATAGCATTTGTAATTAATTCTCGTGCATTATGCTCAAACGATAGTTCTTCTAATGAAAGCCTTAATATCGTTTTATCTGAACCTAAGAAATCATCAATTTTACTAGTTAAATTAGGCAACTGGCCGGGACTAAAAATGCAAGACAAACTTTCAGATGAAATCAAAGCCTCTATTCTTGAAATCAAGGAAACTAAGTAACTCAAATCTTGCTGGTTATAATCACCATACTTAGAAGGATCTGGTTGCCTATTGGTAAAGCCCGATGGCCATACACATTCTTCTGCTAGCTGTTCAGCAATCTTATTAATGTCAAAATGCACTTGAGGTTGAGTTAAAAATGCAGCGTGGTCTATTTCTGCTTGCTGCATAGCATTTTTTGTTTTATTAGCTTTATTTAATAATCCATTCTCTCCTAACTCAGGTGCACATGTAAGAAGCTTTAGACTTCTAATCGCTTCTCTGAATTTTGGAGTCTGACTTCCTGGGCTAGGTTGGAAAATAGCAAATAGATCACGTTCAAACAAATTTGTATATGGAAAAGCTACTTCTTCACAGTTTGGAATTTGTGCGCCTATACAATAATGTAAAGCATTATCACCAAGCTTTTCAAACTCGCCTGTAGGATCTAACAAGATGACTTTACCCTGTATTTCATCTATCGACTGTAATAGTTGTGATAACGTATAGCTTTTACCTCCACCTGTAGTACCAAGCACAGCGCAATGACGACCAAATAAATGTTTTGGCTTTATTTTTACGGGCGTTGAATTAGAATGAGGCAATTTCGCCAAATTTATATGCAAGCCCTCTTGGTTTCCTCCATCTATCATCCATGCAACTAACGACTCATGAGCTGAATACACTTTAGATCCAAGCCTCGGATGCAAGGGAATACCTTGACATACTTCTTTTCTAAAAAGATCAATCGCGCTTAGTAGCTGTATATAACCGATAGGGTGAGTTTCAATATCCCTTCCTAAATTTACTTCAACAGTCAATCTCTCAGAATCAGGTAAACGCACATCAGTTATACGACCAAATACTGCATAGGCATCAGTTTCAATAAAGACAAACTCACCGACCTCACCCGCACCTATTCTCGAACCACTTTCATGTTTAGCTGAGTCAAGAGACGCCCAAGGCAAGTTAGCTTTAGCTGTTGATGGGTTAATTTGAGTAATGGTTCCAATATTTCGACTAATTTCAAAAGGATTAGTAGGTAGATTTTCCATCCTTATTAATCCTCGACCTGCATTAGCTGTATACGCTGTAAATGCTTTTCTCTCTCATCCTGAGCAACCATATCAGGCACATAAGGAACTAGCTCTTCAAAAGTACAATTTAATAAACTTATACGAGGATCACCTAAATCAATTAATTTTTTTAACTTCTTTAAGTGCGGATTTATACTTGATGTATCTTTTCCTAAAGGTGAAGATACACCGTTAGGCATTAATGAAGGATCGCAAACTACCATTTTTAAATTTAAGTTTGAGCGAACTGCTGAAAGTATAGGTTCAGCTAAGTGGTTATCATTAAAACCAAAACCAACAACCAACAAACCTGTATTAGGCTTTTTCAAGGCCGATTGAAAAGCTGCCATCATTTCTAAATATGGCGGCTCAAATGCCATTTCATATTTATTATTTCTTGGATATACCATAATGGGCTTTAAAGTATTCTCTGACTTTAAAATTCTCCCTTCAGTTGTTCTCTCCCAATCAACGGAACCATGTAATTTATATAGGTGAAAAACATTCTCAATATAATTAGATGCTTTTGAGAAATTATCTCGACTAACTATATCGTATTCGAAATAACTACTATCAAAAGTTTGAGGCAGACTATGCGAAAATCCATCTATGACTACATAACCATTCTGGTTTCCAGCTTGTTCAAAACATTGATCGTAGTTTGTTGTAAATATTTTTGCTCTTATCTTCTGATTTGATCTTCTAGCGGTTCGCCTCAAGAAATCAGCATGCACACCTAGCTCCATATCAGGCTCCAAAAAGTTACATTTGTCATGTATTAACTTTTCAGTTATAACCACAAAACTATTTATCTCTTCTGTTTCTTCACTATCATCAATAAAATCGATTGCAATTTTGCAATTTGTAAGAAGTTCCTCAATATTTTCTTGACCATCATCAGGAGTATAATTAACAGATTTTAATATATTATCAAACTCATGCTCACCTACAGCATCTTTAGCTGCACTCCATAAATCCCACATAGTTGGAGCCAGCCTTTGACCTAAAATATCTTCCACATGAAGAGAAGTCCCAAGTCCTGTTAATACAACTAAATTCTCACAACCAACTAATTCTAGTAATGCTTTGTCAATTTCTTTCTTAGCAATTTCTTTAGGTTCCGCATCAGTCGTATCAATGTCGATTTTCCATTCTGAACCGGTCGATTGGTTATAAAGCTGCATAATTTAAATCCTTATATATTAATAGATCCACTTATTAACTTTGGAAGAAGCAAATCTCTCTGGTTCTTTAAGTTGATATTTTTCAAGCTCAACAAATCTAAGTTTCTGAAAATTGTACCTAATTTATTTTCTGATAGTTTAGTAATTTTTTCAGATGGTGATAACAATTTAACCCCCTCCATATCTGACTTTGTTACAGAGTTAAATATAGCACCATTACCCATCATATCTTCTGATGTGAAAATACTTTTCAGTTGTTGAAAAAGAAAAGACTGAAAACCATCTTTATGATTTATTGCACAAAGGCCTCGCCCTATAGATAAATCAAAACCCGCTATATTCAATCTACCTACGGGCGCTCTTACACTAAATAAAATATCGCTCTTTTTTGCATAACGTGTTGGCCTCGTACACCATATTCTCTCAACTGGAAACCTAACACCATAATCTCTAACGCCCTGAAAAAAAGGTATACCATATCCTTCTTCATTATAAAATTCAGATTTTGGCGACTGACCCATTGTTAAATTACATACATCTCTTAACGACCTAACCCCCCATCCTTCAGGAATTAACCCCAACGATGATTCTTTGAATTTTATGTTTTGATGTCCGGGGAAGCGGAATTTGACAAACCATTCTTGGTAGAGAGACTGCGCCATGTCTTCGAGGATGGCGATGCGACGATTGTTGTTTTCAATTAGTCTATCGTACCGATCTAATATCAAATCGATATTTTTTCTGGTTTCATATTCAGGATAAGGTACTTCAACTTCATTAATTTTGTAGATACCAAGCTTTGGTTGTGCGGCACCTGCCGCAAAGTTTTTCATCTGCTTTTGAGCATCATTTGTCAAAAGCGCATATTTGATATAACCAGAAATATAATCCTCAGCCTTGCCTAAAAGCTTTACTGCGTTTTCTGTAAGGTTTGCACCATTTAGAAATTCGGGCACTTGCCCTACGTCGCCAACATTTGCACCGACTATCGTAATACAGACATCACCTGAGTTTGCTATATAACGAGCAATTTTAGAATGGGTTTCAGGAGATATATAAACAGGGTCATTAAACGTAATTTTACCATTGCGAATATCTCTAGCTCGCACGTAAGGGTGTTCAGTAACTTGATCTATAAAATCATTCCCTTTTGGTAGTCGTTTACCACCTTTAACATTAACTATTTCACCAAGCTTTATTCGAGGAAAGGCCAATTAAACAGCCTCCAAAATATTCACCACATTATCCGCGATAACTTTTTCTAACTCATGCGCCTCACTATTCAATACTTCAAGCTCTTCCTGTAATGCCTCTAACTTAATCGCAAAGTTTTCATCATGTTCTTCATCACCTTGCGCTACTCCGACATAACGTCCTGGGTTTAATGACCAGCCTTGTTCTTCTATTTCTTTTAAATTTACCACTTTGCAGAGACCAGCAATATCTTGATAGATACCATTTTCAAATACCTTATCAATTAACCACTCGCCCGTATTTCCTTCATCTAAGTGATTATCTAAATAAGTATTATCAACTGCTTCACCACGATATAACCTCACGATGTTTGCAATAAAGTTAAGCTGCTCGCTATTAAAGTCACGCACTGCTCGGGTAACTTGCCTATAGATATGACGAGCATCTATAAATAAAACCGTGTCTTTATTTTTTCTAGATTTATCAAAGAACCATAATGAACACGGCAAGGTAACGGTGTAGAAAAAATTACTGGAGATAGCGACCATGACATCTACACCACCGTCTTGAATAATTTGTTTTCTAATTTCCATTTCTGAAGAACGTGCATCACTGGCAGAGTTAGCCATGACAAAACCGGCACGGCCTTTATCGTTTAATGCAGAATAGAATTGTTGTATCCAGATGTAGTTGCCGTTATCAGTGCGTGGCATGCCATAAGGGAAACGGGCTTTGTCATCTTCCAGGCGTTCCTTTTGTATGTTGTTTACGTTAAACGGTGGGTTGGCCATGACGAAGTCAAACTGGCCTTCACCATTGTTTGCACTGTCGTGAATATCATCGTAATAGGAATTGCCTTCACGGATATCTCCCTGTAAACCATGCACTGCTAGATTCATTTTCGCCAGGCGTACTGTATCGGCTGTTTTCTCTTGTCCAAAACAGGAGATTTCATCACCTGCATTTTTACCTTTTGAATGCTCTTCAACAAAGGCTGCTGATTGCACAAACATACCGCCACTACCACATGCAGGATCATAGACTTTACCGTGATAGGGTTCGATAATTTCTGCAATTAAACGTACTAACGGGCTTGGCGTGAAGAACTCACCACCACCCTGGCCTTCACTGCGTGCAAACTCGGTGAGGAAGTATTCATAGATACGACCAAAGACATCTGAACCAATATCAAAACGTATATTGACGAAATTTTTTAATAAGCTGGCCAGTATGGTGTTTTCAAATACCGTATAGGTTTTGGGTAAGGCATCTTTAATGGCTTCGTTTTCGGCTTCGAGTGCTTTCATGGCATCGTTAACCGCTTTACCTAGATCGGTATCTTCGGGGAGTTTTAACAGATTACTGAATAATGCATCTTCTGGTACATACATTGCGCCTTCGGCTTGAATGGCGGTTTTAAGATCGTTACCTCGTCCTCTTCGTTTTTTATCTGAAGTATTATTTTCTACCCGTTCTTTAGCTAACTCAAAACGATACTCTGCATAACGCAGGAAGATTAAACCTAATACAGGACGTGAGTATTCTTGACTGGTTAGGCCTGTATTGGCGCGGAGCTCATCAGCCGCAGACCATAGACGCTTTTCTAGTTCTTGGATATTTTTGAATTCAGACATATGTCCTTTGCCTTGTTATTTTTTAGTTACTTTTTTGCTGATTCTTTTTTTGTTGTTGCACAGCCTCTATTCTCGCTTTCTTGGCTTGCTCGGCATCTGGCAGCTCGATCGAGCCATCATTATCAAAGTACAGCAAATCGCCAGGCTGGCACTTATATAAGAGACATAATCGACTCAAAGCATCCGCATCAATACGGGTGATTTTATCGTTATAGATTTTCGTGATAGTACTCCTGTTTAGACCTGTAGCATCGGCCACATCAACTAATTTGTGCTTATTTCGTCCCATAAAAGCACCAAGATGAGATTTAATCGTATAAGCCATAATAATACCGTTCGTCGTAAATGTTACCCTATGTAACATTTTGTTATTGATCTGAAGCGTTTTATCATTAGAATGTTACACTGTGTAGCATTTAATATATAAGGAGTAACAATATGTCAGATATCGTAACACATAAGCATGGTAATGATAAGGATCTAGCATTTGAAAATGAAACAGATCAGATCAACGACCTGTCTGATCATTCACTGATGGAAATTGAGGCTTTTAGCAGTGAGTACATTCTTAAATTAACCAAAGCAGCATTAATCGCAGGAAATATTCCTGATGATGCAGCATTAGTCCCCTTCATTGGTAATGGCTTAGAAGAGAAAAATAGCCAGGCTGTAGAGAACTGGATTCACAGTCATATTGAGATGCTTGTGAATATTGCGCCTCAACATCACATTGAAAAAATTATTACCGAAATCGATAACCGCCTACTGGATATAAAGACAGATTATTTAGGTTACAAGTAAACAAAGATCATAAATCAACCCAATTCAGGATATTAAAAAAAACAGCGAGGAACAATATATGTACACACACTCAGATCCAGAGAATAAAAAAAGCATTCATTATATGGACCCGGTTACCAAAGTTAGTCGTCGAGAATGTATTGCGTTTGCATCCGTAATCAATAAACCCAGAGTAATTAAAGAACATTATAACGATTAGGTGAGTGAACTTGGCGATCAGCAAGATAGAACAAACATGGAAGCTATCGCAACATGGGTATCAGCACAGAAAGACATTCTTCTAGCAAAAAATAAAAAACGTCGTACTCAGCTTCTTCGCACTCGCTTTAGGCAGACAATGGACAACTGGTTGAAGCACTACTTGGAACGAGGTTTTGAAAAAGTTGGATAGAAAATATTATATATCAACCTGCTTTGGTCAGTTTTTGAAATTTAATTTTCATTTTTTGAAATAAAAAACAGCAAGATCTGTAAAAAGTCTCATCTTTTTTCACTCAAAAGCATTAGAGTTAGAAAACAAGGCAATAACGCCATCTTAATAAGAACGAGGAAGTAAAAATGAAATAGTAAAATAAATGAAGTGATCTTTATCTACATCAATAGATAAGACCGTGTACAACAATTTAACTACGCACAGTCTGCTTGATCCTTCTGAATATATCAACCTTTTTTATTATATGTGAAACATAAAGTTTGTCACAGGAAGGGGCTCGCCTTTAATTCCTATGAATGGATGATTTCACACCCAATAAACACATATTGAGGACAGCAGATTATGACAGAAAATATATTTAACAGTGAGAATGTAAATATAACATACTCAACTTTAATTGAATTCCATAAAAACGAGTTAGAAAAAACCAACTCGTCAAAACAAAATATAAGCAATCAAATATCTGCATTTAAAATGTTCATGAAATTCTTAAAAAAAGAAAACCATGATTTTATTGACATAGAGTTTACTGCACATTTCAACGAAAACTTATCAAATCACCTTGAAACATCAAACATTGCGGACAAAAAATCTAGAAAATATCACTTAAAAAAACTTAAAAATTCATATGATGATCTTATTTTAATCAAGACTATTCCTAACGACTTTGGAAGTGCCGTAAGAATATTAAAAGACAGATCCAATCTATCTGTTATCGAAATTAGTAAAAAAATTAACATTGGTACTGACTCCATACACAAATGGATGAACATAGGGCTAAAACCAAAACAAAAATCACTTCCAAGAATTATTAATCTTGAAAAACTATTTGAAGTACCTAGTGGCACATTAACTAGATTATTACCTACCCCCTTATCTAGCTCTGACAAGAAAACAAGAACAGAACATGGAACAAGGTGTGGCGAACTGACTAAGAAAAAGTATGGATTAAAAGAACCCACTAAAAAACTTATAGATGAATGGAAAGGCTATGTTACTTTTATGAGCAGCCCAATTACACCACCAGGTTATAAACGCAATTTAACTTGGAGACTGAGGGATTGTGATAGCTATGCAAAACATATAGATGATTGGAACACAATAAATAATAAAGTTTGTGTATCAGGAAATATAAGCTGGGGCATGCATAGTTATTTTTTTGGTTGGCTCATACTACCTATTAAGGACGGCGGAAAGGGCCTAAGCATAGAGAATTTAAGCTTAGCGCACACATCGGATGTTAACTTAGTATGGGATTACCTTCAATGGAGAAAAGAAAGATCTGGATGCTTCACAAACGAGTCTAAGGCTTTTATTAATAGCTGCATGAAATTTATAAGGGATGATACAGGATGGGGCTTCCAAAACCCTACAATGTTTGCACATGAAATTGGTATAAGTGAGGAAAACTGGTCAACCTGGTGCGCAAATAATCGCAAACAAATGTTATCTATAGATAAAGACCTAGAGAAAAATAAACAATACAAGAAATCTCGAGACCCTGCTGCTCCAATATTTAACATTTTAAGCATGGATAGACCAATAGATGCCCTATACGAACTATGTAATCGCATTGCAAAAAACAGGCCTCTTAATTATTACAAACCAAAAACAAAGGCCCAATTTGCTAAAAATGAATTATTAGTTAATTTTCTTTGTGCAAACCCTCTAAGGCTGAACATGTACACGGTCATGACATACAAGGAGGATGGTACAGGAAATTTAAGGAAGACACTTAATGGAGAGTGGCGTTTATTTTTTAAATCTGAATGCTTTAAGAACGAAAAAGGAGCAGCCAATAAAGACTACGACGTAGCGATTGCTAAAGACCTTTATCCTCTAATTGATGAATACATTTTTCAACATAGAGAGAATTTATTAAATGGCGTTGATAGTGACATAGTATTCCCAGTTATACCTACAAAAGCTAATAAAGATAGATGGGGAATGTGTTGTTTAAACAATTCTAAAACCATCCATGATTTAACTTTCAAATATTTGTCTGATTATTCGTCTTCTGGCTTTTCCCCTCATGCATTTCGACACATTATTGCTACTGATTTCCTTAAAAACAACCCAAATGGATTTCAAATTGTTGCCAATATTTTGCATGACAAACTTGAAACTGTTTTAAAGGATTACTCACATCTTGAAGTTACTGATGGGGTAAATCATTTCCTTCAATATAGAGATTATTGTCGGAATGATTATTTTTCAAACAATACAGCAGGACTACAAGCATGAGAAATACATCAATTTATATACCTCATGCTTTAGATGAATCATCTAAGTTAATTGAATCAAAGCCTACTATTGTTAACACAAATAAATCTATTTCAAGAAAAATGAATAGTGAGAGCCTAGCTCGTCAGAAAAACCAACTAGCAAAACACCCAGACGCTCTTAAGTGGCTAGCTATTAAACTCGGCTTAACTAAGTCAACTATTAATGAATTCAGCTTGGGCCTGCCTTTTAAAGAGTATACAGGAAGAGATGGAATACTTAGAACTCGTGCTCTTGTTGCACCCATACGATCACGCGATGGTTCATTTTATAAAAAGAACATTTATTTAAATATACCCGACATTACCGTCAACCCTATCCACGAGACTCAATGGGTAGCATCTGGCATGACAGCTAAGACATATTATTCACAGTCAACTGGGGCTAATAAATATTTGGTAATTGTGGATAATTTGAAGGATCTATGGAGACTTTGGCAAGAACTAAAAAACTACTCCCTAATAGATGATTATTTAATAATTTGCTCGTCACATCAACATATTATTCCTGATGAATGGACAATTGATTTTTTTTCACGATATGAACGAGTCTACCTTGCACATAGCGACACCTCTAACAATGATAACGTTATAAATAATATATTAGGTCGTGCCGGTAGAGAACTGTACAAAGCAAGCTCACCATATACTCACGAAAACGGGTGGATTGAATTCTGGAACAAAAGTGGAGATCTTGAAGGTTTTATGCAAATACTCCGTGAAGCCCCGATTATTGACCAGGAAATAAAAAGTTCAAAAGGTAAACATAATCCTCAACTTGGATTCCAACTAGGACGACGCTCATTTAAGCCGATTGATATAAGGAATGCTTATCACAATGGCCACCTCTATTACATAACAGAAACATTAAATGGAATATCTGAAGCAGACATCAACACTGGTGATCAAAGCAATATCGAATCCCGCGAAACTGTTGTTGTTAGAAGCGATCCTGATCGACCAAAATTCTTTCGTGCATTTTACCAACCAGCACCAAAAAATACGCCTTTAGCCCATAGAGTTCTTAGACTTGAAGATGGCACTCTTATAAAAGCTATGCCGCAACCTTCTGGATATGAGACTTGGGAGTTCGACGATATTTTAGATTTCGTAAATAAGAATATGAAGCCACGTACTCTAAAAGAAATTGTCGCAGACATAATGAAATTATTAAAAGCTACTATTTGGCTACCTCATGAAGAAGACTATGTAACTTTAGCCCTCCTCGCCCCTGTCACATATGTGCAAAAAGTTTTTGAATCTGTTCCATTTATTCTAATGAATGGCAATAAAGCTACCGGCAAATCACAGGTTGCTATTTTTATGGCCGACATTACGTGCAACGGCAACCTAGCAACTGCCCCTACACCCGCACAAATATTTCGTCATGTGGACTCTGCCCAGGGTTTTGTTGCCTTCGATGATCTTGAAGCAATTGGCTCAAACTCAGGTAAAGACAACGGGACTGATGAACTAATGCAAGTATTAAAGGTTTCTTACAATCAAAATACAGCTCGGATTCAACGGGTCGATCCAAAGACTATGCGACCTGTTGAATTTAATTGTTTTGGTGTAAAACTTTTTACAAATATTCTTGGATCTGATGCCGTATTAGGCAGCCGAATGATTCGGATTCAAACACAAAATATGCCTAATGATTTTGAAAGTCGTATCCGCCCTCTTTCTGCTGATGATAAATTAAAAATAATAAATCTACGTAAAGAGTTACACGCATGGGCCTTTAGTAAAGTTACCGATGTTGATCATGAATATCAAAATTTATTTACTAATAAAACATGCCGTGACGATGAAATAGCCGCGCCGTTAAGAGTGATGGCTAATTTAATCGACGACCCTGTTGTATCAGCTCAGTTAGAAGTGACTTTATCCCGACAAAAATCTGAAGACTCAACACATTATGATTCTCCTGAAAAAGCTCTTGATGAAGCATTAAAGAACTTAGTCATTCAAGGTTTTAGTGAAGTAACTTTAACCCATATTGGACTGGAGGTTGAAACTCTCATGGAAAACAACTCTGGCCAAGAATTCTCAAATCAAATACCTCTTTGGAGGCAACCTAACTGGATAGGAAAGATGCTTGCTACCTCGGGTTTAACGACTACTGATGGTAAACGAAAAAGATTTTACGGTAAAAATTTAAGAGTCCACCAAATTAGTGAAGAGTTTATTCAAAGTGTTAGAGCAAACTTTATTGAAAAAGGTCATGAGCTTCCGATTCAAAATAAATCCGTTGGTGATTTTTGCTCAGGCTGCAATGGATGTCAGTATCGATTTACTGGGTGCGAATTACAAAAACTTCGTAGAAAAGCTGAATTATCAGCCAAGCCCTCAAAAGTGAGTCATTAATGAATATTTTTTTATTAATTTTACGAAAAGATAAAAACAGTCTTAACAATTATTACTGTAACAACAGTAATAACGATACAAACTGTTTTAACCATTACTACTGTAACAACAGTAATAATCATTATAACCGTATAAACCATACAAACTGTATTTACTACGTCACCCCAAAAGGAGATTTATTATGAAGACATTAGCTATAGCAACCCAAAAAGGAGGCTCAGGAAAAAGCACTGTTGCAATTCATCTTGCAGTAGCCGCAGAAATTGAAGGATCTGAAGTGCTTATTGCTGACCTAGACCCTCATTCACAAACAGCGGCAGAGTGGGCATCAGAACGTTCTTCAGAACGCCCTGTTGTCATTAAGTTAAGTACCAAAGATATTGAAACCCTAAAGCAACAAGCTATAGATGAAGGATTTGATTTACTAATACTTGATTGCCCTCCCTATATCGATGATGTCATAACTCAGGCCACAAAATTTTCTGATTTCACATTAATACCAGCACAACCAAGGTTTGCAGATTTACGCACACTTCCACGTGTTATTGAAAAAGTTCACCCTCCATTTGCTGTTGTTTTGAATTCATGCACACCAGGATTTTCAGGGCAGGAATCATCTAAAACTAGCGAAGCAAGGCGACTACTCATACAGAGCGGTATACCTGTGAGTCAAGTATCATTAATACGCAGGGAAGCATTTACAGACGCACTGAATGGCGGTAAAGCAGTTGTTGAATTTGAATCCTACGGTAAGGCTGCAAATGAAGTAAACAAGCTATGGAGTTGGTTGCAGGAGGAGTTGAAATGACAAAACGTAAAGGCTTTACTCTCAGATCTCACGCTATTAATTCAAACTCAGTCTTACTAAAAGAAAACACAGTGCAGACAAAGACTATCCGAGATACCTTTTCAATACCACAATGTGACTATAATTTAATAGCACATTTACGGAATCAATGCTTATTACAGGGTATACAAACAACCAAAAGTGAAATAGTGCGTGCCGGACTTAGGGCACTTAATGGTTTAACTGTAGATGAACTAAAGCAAGCAGCATCAAAAATTGAAAAGGTAAAAACAGGCAGACCCAAAAAACTGTAATTGTATCACGCGATACCAACTCATATACCGCCCTTACATAAGGGCAGTATATTTTTTATTTTCCTTCCCCACCATCTCTTCCTAACAATAAAACTGAGAAAATTACCCAATTATCCTTAGGTAGTTATTTTTATAGATTTTCACAATTTTTAATTTCTTTGCACCACTTCATTTGAGCCTACGAATATAGGCACTTCTCAAAACCTGAACCTATTTTATAACGACCCTTCAATCCTCCTTACCATGACACGGTGCAACAGCTAATACTTTACTAAAAACATAAATAACAAATAAATTCAGTAACTTGTAGCAACGAGTAGTTATATCAGTGGAATACGTCGTTATTTGGCCAAAAATGACCGTGAAAACAAGTAAAAGAGAATTGTTTTAGATGTAACTTCT
>Ga0316207_10002091_pt1 | contig 21646 bp, 23 predicted proteins | sample 6weekpyrite_MG_FD_204943 | JGI IMG/M metagenome (GOLD analysis project Ga0316207, IMG submission 204943) | Microbial mat bacterial communities from mineral coupon in-situ incubated in ocean water Damariscotta River, Maine, United States -... | ecosystem: Environmental > Aquatic > Marine >...
GCGGCCAGCAACTTACGTTCGTCTTCTGGTAAATGAGCAAATGAAGGCATCTGGAATCGCGCCTTTAGCCTTGAGGGGATAATTTCCTGCGGATTTTCTGCAGAAAAGTAATCGTAAAACCACTCCTCACTTCGCAGTGATCCAATTCCATCAAGTGATGGAGACGGGACATTTTGTGTCAGATTGTTTAGAAAAAAAAGCTTGTGGCAATCTTTACACGAATGCTCTCTCAATAGAACACCGGCTTTACTGCTAAGTTCAGCTGAAGCAGTAGTATAGTATGGGATTCCAGGATCCTCTTCGGTTACATTCGCCGTCTGCCACCCCTGATAGATAACAGAAACTACTGCGATTAAACCAATCAGGCCAAAGATTACCTTCTCACCCTTTTTCATTATTCTTTTCTTGCTTCTGTTCCGCGCGCTTTCTCAACACATCTTCACGTAGTTTCTCTTGTTGTTCCTGCACTTCTTTAGACTTCTTAAACTCTTCATCTGACATCTTATCGGCATCGTCATCATCAAAAACGACGTATTTAATATCTTCGTCAAACTGATTATTTTTAAAACCCCAGCGAAGCAAAAAAGCAGCGCCGATTAAGATAGCAGCCGCAGCTACCATCCATAAATAAATTGTCCAGCCATCTGGCAATGATTGAATATATTCTTTCACATCCCACCCCTACAATAAGAACCCTTCAATAAGCTGTATCCAGCCCATCCCAATTGCGATAAAAATACCTGATATTATCGCGCCAAACATTACCTTCTCGCCTGTCTTTAGCTTGTCTTTACTATTTTTGCCTCTTGGTAAATAAAAATAAATAATTATCGAGAAGAAAATTAGTGATACAACTAAAAATACAAAAATGCCGACACTGAATGACTGAGAGCGTAACCCCTCGATACTCATGTCAACCCCAAGCAATCTATTATCTGTTACTTCCTGAACCGCAAACATCGCTTCGTTTATAAATAACCAAACTTTACCCAGGAATGAATTACTACCTATCAAATCAAAAAGCATTTTATACACACATATTATTTAGTGAACAGTACCATACTAATGAACTGTAGATTATATCCCATAGATATTTGACTGTCGCTCAAAAAAAAACCGCTCTTACGAGCGGCTTTTCTTTCAACTAAAAGCGAACTTTAGTTAAATACGTCATCCCCACCTTCAGAAGCATTATCTCTATGCTCTTTCCAGTAGCTATCTACGAAGAATATTCCGTAGAGTGCAGGTAGGATAAATACACAAATAATAATACCTGCGAAGACTGTAGGTCCATGATCAATGTCTAACATTACAATTCTCCTAATGGTTACTTCGCATTTGACATGTCAGGCTTACGACTGAAATGTGGAAGGCGTTTACAAACAAAGAAAATAAAGGTTATGAAATAGATCACATAGAAAACATCAATCGTGTACCCAGCATCCCACCAAGGTTGTTTTCTTTCAGGTGAACCATCAGCAGTAGGATTACCTTCAAAGTTCGCTAAAACAATACGATCACCTAATACAGAGTAGTAATCCATTGGATACTTACCAGAAGCCTGCGCTTCTTTGATGTGTGGAGCAAGATTCAAGAGATCATCCCATGTAATAGGGTGGCGCTCAAGGGCACCTTGCACACGACCATCAGCTCTTTGATAAGCAATTTCATGGATCTTTGCCATTTTAGCTGCAGGGTCTTCGATCGCGTTGATTTCAGGAGAGTCCATTAGTGCAACATGCTCAAGATAATCAGATGCGATTGGACGCTGCCCCCAAATAGGCATTGTGACCAAAAAAGCGGTTAAAATAATCAAAGCTATAAGAAATGTCAGTGGAAATGGCAGGCGATTGTTCGCCTCCCATAGTCCGCCATGTTTCTCGGCCTCCCAAAGTTCTATTATTCTGTTCTGCTCAGCCTCATCAGAGAGAGAGTAGAACGGTTGGTCAAATTTAATAGCCATTTATAATTTCTCCCCAATTATTACTTGAGACTCGTTAAGATCCAATCGACGAGTGCGCGTGCTTCAGAATTACCTGCGTATTCTGGAATTTCAGGTGGATAGATCCTGGTTCCAGCGCGATATTCTTTATACTCTGTACGCCATTTGTCGAAATCAATCTTATTACCATGAGCATCTGTTTCACCCCAAAGGTAATCGAAACGCGGCATGATCGAGTTCGGCTGAACAAGACGTGGATTGAAGAAATGCATGTCCATCCATTCTCTTGATGAGTTACGTGAAGCTACATGAAGAATATCTGGAGCTTTACGATCAGAACCAAAAGCGGTAGGCATTTCACCGTTGAAATCGCCTAGCATAGGAGGCGCACCAAAGACCTGCCAATCCTGTGTTTGCTCAGGTAGAAGCGTATGACACCACCAGCAACCCTCGGTGATATATACAGTCTTACCTTTGCCGACGTAGCGTGTGTTTTCGTCCGTTGCTGCACGCAGTGCATCAGCCGGAGTCCAACCTTTAAGTGCCGTTAAGTTCTCGATGTAATCCCAGTCCTTTCCATTCACTTCACCACGATTGATACCAAAAACAGCACCTTGCGCTTCATTTGCTTCACCCATCTTACCAACATTCAGACTCAACTGACTGACAGTTGGTCCAGTGTTAGCGGGATGACGTACAGCTGGAGCAAATGGTACGCCCGGCTCGTATACGTATGCACGCATTGGTGGATCAATCTTCTCACCGGTCTTTGGATCTTTGTCCAATATTACGGTAATCGGCTTGTTTGCACCAGTTACGGCTGGATCTTCATAACTAAAGCCAATGACACGGCCATTAGATAGTGATTTATCCAAACCTACCCATGTTGACTCCGCTGAGCGAAAGTCAAAACTTGGAAACATTAGCGTAATACACATCGAAAGGCCAAGCATGCCCCCGATTGCCGCTGCTCCTAATTTATGTTGTTGAAATGCCACGTTATATACCCTCCCATTTGTCTTTTTTATCCCCCTGCCTCAGTAACCATCTACTGAGGCAGGGGACACGAGTAAAGATTACTAGCTAGCTATTTTCTAGCGTTCGTAAGCCATCTCGTGGGCATAGCGACCAGCTGGAACTACGGTTCCTTCGCGAGCGGTCATGTACATGTTGTAGAGCCATACCAGGTTACCGGTAAATACCATCGTACCGCCGACCCAACGTGCGATCATGTATGGATGCTCTGCAACCACAACGTCGATGTATGGAACTTCGTAGATCTTACCTGCACCCTGAATCAGACCAGCAATAGTCATAGAGATCCAGTAGATACAGAAACCGATCAGTACAAACCAGTAATGGAAGTTAGCTAGCGCCAGAGAGTAAAGCTTTCTTCTCAGGATCTGCTGTAAACCAAAGTAAACAGCGGCAATTTCCAGGAATGTAGACATACCAAGTAGTGCCAGATGAGCATGAGCAACAATCCAGCCTGTACCATGTACATACCAGTTAATTGCGCGAGTTTGCTGGAAACCACCTTGCATGTTCAATGGAATAGCTAGCAGAACACCAGTGATCGAGAATTTTGTCTCGATATTTTCAACAAACATGCTCCACTTACCTTTCATGGTCAGCAGGATATTAGCTACGAAAGCTACTGCTGGAATCAGAATCAATACACCTTCTACAGATGCAAATGATTTCAGCCATTCTGGCAGAGGCGCAGACATCAGGTGATGCGATGCAGGTGTTGAATAGAACGCGATGATAGACCAGAAATGCAAGTGACCAATTCTATGAGAATAGAGCGGGTTACCAGTCAGTTTTGGAATGGTGTAGTAAGCAATCGCCGCGGCAACTGGTGTAATCCATAAACCAAGTACGTTATGAGCAAACCAGAAGGTCATGTACGCTTCAGTCAAACCAGTCAGATTAAACAGCTCTGGAGACTGACCAACTGCGAATACAACCATTATCATGAATACACATGCACCAAAGAACCAGTTAGTAATATAGATACCCTGAGTTCTACGATGAGCAATGGTCATCCAAACGTTGATGCCTAGTGGAAGTAGAACACCAAACATTACTGCCAGATCAACAGGCCAGATAATGTCTGAGTACTCACGACCAGAAGTAATCCCCATCCATAACAGAAATAGACCTACAGAGAGACCTACGTTCCAGATGAATGCATTCCATAGACCCAGTTTCTCAGACCACAGCTTGGTGTTACCCAAAGCCGGTGTCATGTACATCATGGTCATAGCGAACGCCATTGAAATCCAGCCTAGAATTACGGCAAGTACGTGAACCTGACGCATATGACCGAAAGCAAACATTTCCGAACCAGTAACCCAGTCTGGAAATGCCAACTTAGCGGCGTTAAAGGAACCTAGCCCCGTCCCGACTACAAACCAAAAAATTGCAGAAAAACCAAAGAATACTGACGATGAACCCGCCGGTATGTCTTCGTTTTTCGCAAATAAATATTTAATTAGCATTAACCCTCTCCTCTATCAAATAGCAATGTTTTCAATACAGCCTTGTTGGCTGAATTATTCAATGCTTTTATCACTCTGCTGTTTTATTTAGTAGATACCACGAAAGCCACATACTTGAAAATGCCAGAATTATGCCACATGCACCTGCGAATGTTGCCATTTTACCCCCCCCTTCTACTTAACTTTACGAATGTCATTATTTAAATCTAACAATCAGACTTTACCAAGTACCGGATGACTGACCGCGAGCTTCCATAGCACCGTGCTTAGCCATCGCCAAACCTGTGATAATTGCAAATGCAAGGCCAAAAACAAGCATTACACAATCTACAAAGCCAGAGAACGTGTTTGGATTATATGCTTCCATACCCCATCCGCCCCAGCTTTCATATGGCCCACGGCCTACAGCGCACATTACAGCAGCACCAAATACACTTCCATTGCCCATGCCCGTTGTAAATCCTGCGATTAGCAGCACCCAAAAGGTATTTCCCAGCGACAGTTTATTTTTCATCTCCACCCTCCCATGTCGATCTTTATTATCGTACGCACAATTGATTGATATCGATTGTCTATACGCACACCTTCCCCTCTAAAATGTGCATCACTCTTAAAATTCTGTAAGAGTATTTTCCTACAACGTCAATTTCCAGCGAAGTAGGTAATTAACACTTCTGTCCCATGACTATAAATGCTTGCCAAGGAGACAGGGAACTTGGTCGAAGATACTGACACATGTCAGTTAATATCGTCAAGGTCTTTGTGACAAATATCCGGATGCAATTGACGCTATTATTCACGGATAAATCGCACACTCAATGATCATCCTGTTCGATACAAAAATAGCCTTGTAAGGCATTGTTAGCGCTATATTTTTTCCATACTAATCCGCACCAACAAAACCGAGGCTAACAATAGTGATCAAAACGCCCATTTCATATATTATCAAGTACAAACGTGTTTAGTTTTTTAACCAGGTACACAAGATCAAATCAGGACTGGAAATGAAAGAAGCAATCATCTATTTAATCGTTGCGATCAGCTCGCTACTCCTCATGGCATACACTGTTCACATGTTTGTCGGAGGACTTGTAGAAGAAGAGACTGAAGATATGATCACGATTATCGTGCTGGGGATATCAGCCACCGTCATGGCATTTCTAGGCTGGGACATTGTAAGACGCCGCACAAGAGGCGAATAATGTTATGGATGGATGATTCACCGTCATAGTGGCGGTGAATCATATCTAGCCGTAGATTCGAAGAAATTCACGCAGCTCTTTGTATTCATCCAAATCGGCAAACTGACCGCGATGGAAAACATACTGACATTTTTTACCGTTCAGATCTAAACCGCTAATCGCAAAACTTTTACCCGCAAAATCAGGGAAATAGCGAACAGCCTTCACAAGCTCGACCTGCTCACCGCTGCGTAAACCACATAAGATTCGCTGCTTATCTGCATCAATACTGATCGGTGATGAGCCTGTCAGCATCATTCGTGATTTAAGTATTCGGTTAGAACCAGCCATCAGAAAAAATGTCGCCATAAACATCAGTAGATATGACCAGTTTTTATCCGCGGTATACCACATCTTAAGTGCAATCGAGACCAAAAATATGACGGTTGGCACATAAAGCGCCAAATCCCAATACATCCCAGTCTTATCTTGTACGAGCGTCACCTGGTACTGCTTTTTTGCCACTAGAAAACTCCTGCTAATTTAGCTTTTGACATCCAATAGCGATTTTAGCGCGATGTCAATCTCACCATAAAGCAAGCGACCCGCACGTTTAAAGGTGACGTTTTGGTCTTTATCAATCACGAAGGTCCATGGGTCACCAGTAACCTTGTACTCAATGAATGCCTCAGGATTCTGGTACTGATCCATGTGAACAATAATTATCTCAGATTCATATTTGTTCAAAATACCCTTAAGTACCTGCAGCTGCTTATCACACACAGTACAGTGACCTGGGGTTGCAAATTCTACAATCACAGGCTTACCTTGAGTCAACGCATCATCAATTGAATATTGATACATGCGCTCATCAGGATAGCGATAAGTAGTAATGCGACTAAAGTCGCCATCGACATCAGCAAGTGTCTTAGTTTTCAGGCTTGGGGCTTGCTCACCGACTCTGAGCGTCGTATCACTAACTGATAAACAGCCGGATACAACCGCTGAGATTCCTGCAATCAGTATAATACGACTAAATTTTCGCGCTATCTCTAACATAATCTTTCTCCCAGCCCATGCATGTTCGGAAAATATTGTATCCCCAAATAATATTTGCGGATAATACGAGGAGTCCAAACATCCCCACCGTAATCATTATCGGGCGAACAATTGCACTGGTTTCAGCAGGCGACATGGTCATACTCGCTACGCCACCCATTACACCAGCTGCCACGAATGAAACAACCATTCCCAACAAACCAAAATTATGCATCCAAAAATGTATTCTCACTAACTTAAAACTATAAATAGGCCGCCGTACCAGACGAGGGATGATGTAGTAAATCGATCCAAAAATTGCCATCTCGACCCAGCCAAGCAGATTAAGATGCCCATGACCTAACATAATCAAATTACCATGCGGGCGATGATTAATGAATTCCCTTAAATCAGGAAACATACCCACCACAACACCCCATGAAAAACCTATGATGCTATATATCACACAGGCATAAATAAACCATAGTGTATATCTACGGTAATCCTGCTCTCGCTCATGCGTCCAGGGTCTAACGCGCATCAGTCGTGACCTCTCCAGCAGCTTCACTTTCTTCCTCTTCGCGCTTCACTCGGTCACGCACATCCTCGTACTGTTCCTTCCACCCTTCAGGTGCCCAGGAACCTACCATACCATCGATAAATTCAGAGCGCTCAGGTGGCGGTGTCTTCGAGACAGATGATCCTGCAACGGCCTTCAGTTCGGAAAGAAATACAGCAATAGGCCTTATTTTATCTTCAGAAAGTTGAGCAATAATCCTGCCCGCCTCCTTATCTATTCCGTGATCAATCGTCGCGCCATCATAAACCCTTTCAGGATCCCGCAGAAATGACTCCAACCAATCAACACTTCTTTTTGAACCAATTCCATCTAGCGATAACCCCATGCTGGTACCACTCCGTACCGCGCGGTGACAGGCATTACAGTTTGCTTTCATGTAATAACCATGCCCAAGCTTACCCTCTTCGGAGAAATTAAAAAATGTCGTCTGCGTAAACATCGGCTTATCTGATGTCAAACGCACGCTCTCCAGCACCACATAGCCAATCGCAGCGAGACAGAAGAATGCACCAAATATCCCCAGCAATATCTTCTCACCAGACTTTAAAGGTTGTTTTTTTGCCATGCTAGAAAGTTAACCAATTAGTGTAATGGCGCCATTCAGCAGCCATATATGTAAATTCTACAGATAAAAAAAGGGCGGGCAATTTGCCCGCCCTTTCTTCCAACTTTTACTACTTCGTCACTACAAACCTTTTTAGTGGAATGTATAAGGAGTGTGAATGTTGCCTGGTGTGGTGCTCTGAGCAGAAGTCAGGTATGCAGCTGCATTATTGATGTCATCATCGGACATTTTTCTTGCAATTGCACGCATCTGGCCCATTGGGTCATTTGCACGACTTCCATCACGGAATTTTTTCAGCTGATTTACCAGGTAGGTGTAACGCTGGTTCAAGATCACAGGGTAAACAGGCGGCGCACCGCGACCAGCAAATCCATGACATGATTTACATGCAGAAAGTTCTGGACTACCGATTTCTACCAAAGATTTACCGAAGTTAGTTTTGCCAGTGGCAACACCGTTAGCGGTAAGTTCTTTCAGATCAGAACCTGCAAAGTTATTACGCTTCTGCGAAAGATATGTCGCCACATCTCTACGATCCTGTGAACTCAACCCTTTAGCATTTGTATTCATCACAAACATGGTCTCATCCATACGCTTATCAGTTGCAAAATCTTCCAACTGTTTCAGTAAGAATGTAAAACCCTGCCCAGTCAGACGAGGCGTACCCATGTTGTCATCACCGTCACCGTCCGCACCATGACAAGAGTTACAAGCAGGAACATCGCCCTTGCCTTGCTCATAAATGGTTTTACCATTACTGACGTTACCGTCACCTTTTGAGTATTGACCAGCAGACATGGCCGCTGTTGGTGCAAGCGTGCCTGCAACAAAAGCCATGGCTGACATCAATATTAAGTACCTACGCATTTCAAGACCCCTCCCAATTTTTATACATTTTTCCAGATGATCGTTGAAATTCGTCGCACCTACTATTGAGGTTCGAACAGGCCCTCGCCATCAAAGTCATCCGGTTGAACTTAATGCTATTTTTTTTACGAATTCATTTTCAGCATTACTGCTGCCAAGCCAAAAGCCAAGATAAACCAAAGCAGGTACAGTGTTGCAATCGCTGGTGTCTCTAACATTATCAATCCCTCCTAACAAAGCCTCAAAAATAGTTCTAATTGCGACGAATTCTTGATGATTCGCGCATTATACCCCCCCAAAAAATCTTAGAGTAGAACAACCGATGCATATGAGCATTTTGGTTGGTAATACCCAAGGATGATGATATATAACATGACCAATCAATCTAGTTCAAGCACTAATTCCCTTTAAATTCCTGAGCAGCTAATAAAACCCTCTATGCCCAACTCGCTGCACCTTGAAATTTTGATCATATGGTCTCTTTAATTTCTTAAAGTATCATCACTCAAACTCTGCGCAACACATTTAAAGTCGTTACAAATTTATACCCTCATCCCCAGACGCAATATAAACTAAGCATCACGCCCTGACAATCGAACATTTCATTCAAAAAGTACGATGAGTAGAACCATTGACATCGCCCATGTAATGTAGATACTCTCTGTGTCTTACGTTTTTTAGTAAAAGTAGGTTTGGCCAAAAATTCAGGTCACACCAAATTTTAGGAATTTATTTGGGAGGGGATTAATCATGGGCGCATTTCCAATGGTAACTATCGCGGCTGTACTAACTATATTTATTATTATACCTTTAGTAGGTGCTAACTAAATATTTGATAATTGATTCTTTAAAAATAAAAAATTTAGAATCAATACAAAGTAGTTAGACGACACGCCCCACCGGGGCGTGTTCTATTTTCAGCGTCTAGCAAGTCGAACTTAAGCAATAAATCCTTCCGCTCGAAACTATAAATATCTTTGTTTTTATTTCCATAGTCACGGGGTTTTGCAAGCTCGTATCGGCAAGAGCTAAACCTAAAATATCCAAGTAATAAATACCACCAGATACTGAATTACTTACTCCGGAGAGAACATGCCCGTCGCCATTCCTGAAAAATACCTGAGGCTGATTATACTCGCCGCCTGGATTGCCGCACTCTTCTGGGGATTTAACCTCATTAACCTGACCCCATACGGCCTCAACGAAGGTGCCGCCAAGGCACTGCTATTCCTCTGGTCAATTGTTGATCGCATGGCCAATCCAGTCGCCACCTTTGGCACCCCTGATATGCGAGCAATTTTGCTGCTGCCCGTCGCCATTTACTGGTCAGGCAGCATACTCGCCACCAAAATATTTACCGCTATGCTGGCATTTTTTGGCGCGCTCTTCCTCTATTACTGGGCACGCAGAGAAAACCACGAATCAGCATTAATGGCCACAGCATTGCTACTGATCTGCCCATTGACCATCACCCAGATCAGCTCAGTTGGTACCGGGCCAATGCTACTACTCACATTCGGCTTAGGCCTGTGGGTAAGCAACACCTATCGCGCCAAACCTCGCCCACTCGGCGGCTGGTTCTTCGTTCAACTGCTTGTCGTTATCACCGCCGTTAGCTTACACCCGGCAGGGCTTGGCTACGCGCTAGCACTCGCCTGGTTCTGGATCAGAGACCCGCTGAACAAACAACAACGCAGACAAATAATGGTTGGCCTTGCGATCGCCATCCCGCTGATTATGACTTTTCAGAACGGCTGGCAAAAAGACATCGACTGGTTTAGCAACCCGCTCGTCACCCTCTCCAATGCTCTGCAGAATGGCGCGGTCGGCTTTGGTGAGCCGGCTGGCTGGATTGGCGGATTCATCATAGCACTGCTCTTAATCATCGTTATCATCAAAGATCGCGCATTTCTGCTCAACGACCTGATGGGCAGCTCGCTACTGTTTGCCGTCATTGTTGGGCTCGTCGCCGCCACACCAGAATGGGCAGTGGTCGCGATTGCATTACTACTTTACCGCGGCCTGGCGCTACTCGTTGCCTTTAATCAGTCGTTCAACAGTAAAAGCCTGATGGGACAGCGCGGCATCGTGATTGTCGTTTTGATGGTTGTTAGCAGCACCTTTATGCTGGCAGATAAACAGTATCGCCAGGTTTTACAAAGCGAATTGCTCTCGCCAACGGATGACATCATCCAGCAACTCGCTGTCGAAGCAGCAGATGAAGATGCGCCATTTCAAGCGGCAAGCCAATGGCCTGCACGTACCATGCTGGCGTGTCGTCGTGATGTATTTCCACTTCCCCATGCGGCAGATGATAGCGCGGAATTCCTGAGCAGTATTAAGGGAATCACGCATCTGATTTTTGACCACACACTCGAAGCAAATCTAGGCTTAAGCAAAAACATCTCAGAGCTCAGCGGCATCGCAGAAACACTCTCGCTACAGGAAGCTGGCGTGGTGATCCGCATCAAAGATGTCCCTGTCGAAACGCTGCCACCCGCACAACACTCCACCAGTGAAAACAGCGAGCCAGTAAAAGCCGACAGCTAACCGATTTAACGCTGGCAGCGCCCACAATAATAAGTGGTGCGCTGCCCCTGCACTATCTGGCGAATCTCGGCGCCGCATTCCACACACGGCTCACCGCCACGCCCATAGACCAGCAGAGACTGCTTGAAGTAGCCCGGCTCACCCGCGCCATTATAAAAGTCCCGCAACGTGGTACCGCCCTGCTTAATCGCTTCAGCTAGCACCGCTTTGATCGCAGCCACCAATCGCTCGCAACGCGCTCGTGAGATACGCTTCGCCGCCCGCCCGGGGTGAATCCGTGCACGAAACAGCGCCTCGCTCGCGTAGATATTACCAACGCCGACGACCACCTGCCCATTCATAATGAGCTGTTTAATCGCAACACTGCGCTGCTGCATAATCTTATAGAGATAATCGACATCAAATTCCGCTTCAAGCGGCTCCACCCCAAGCTTCACAATCAATGGGTGCTGCAGCGGATCTTTAGCGGTCCATAACACCACCCCAAAACGGCGCGGGTCACGAAAACGTAGCGCCTGACCACTCGCCAGTAAAAACTCAACGTGATCATGTTTTTCCAGCGTCGTCTCTTTAACCACCAGACGCAGACTGCCAGACATACCAAGATGAATGATTGCCGTACCACTCGCACTCTTCAGCAACAGATACTTGCCACGACGCTCAACTGACTGAATCGTCTTACCCTTCAGGGCTGCTGCTAAGCCAGCGCTCACTGGCTGACGCAACTTTCGCTGATAGACCTTAACCTCGCTCACTCGCTGCCCCTGCAGGTGTGGCTCGATACCTGCGCGCGTCGTCTCAACCTCTGGTAACTCAGGCATCATCGCCCTCCAGCATCGCTAACAGATGCTCACCCTCTTCTTCAGTGAAATGGTAGCGCACCCCACGCTCACGCACGCCAAGCACAAACTCCGGCTCACGCATCAGGATATCGAGCTGCAACGTCGACTCATCAGCCAGAATCAATGACAGTGATTCGACTTCACTATCAGGCTCAGACCCAACTTCGGATTCGGCTTCGACATAACGCGAGACACGGCGCGCATGCACCTCACCCCACGCCGCTAATGCAAACTCATCTTTGATGATGTGATTATCGAAACGTATCGCCAGCAACTCACGCTGCGCCGGCAACAACTCAAGCGCGACAAAATCATACGGCGACATCAACAGGTAATTCAGGGTTCGATCAGACAACAGGTACACGGTGCGATCTATCATCACATAACGGTAACCATTTAGTGGCTCGACCCCACCAAAGGCGTAACGCTCCTCATCGAGCGTCAACCACACCTGGGGCGATAACAAGCCATACTGATCCAGCGCATCATCAACCACCGGAAAACTTGAACGACTCACCATACGGCGCAGCTGTAGCAGTGGCTCGATGCGAAATGAATTAGCCGCTAAATTAATCGGTGTCGTTATTTGCCAGCCACCGGCAGCAGCATCGCGCACCATTGAAATAGTCGCTCGCCCCAAACGTTCGATTTGAACACGCTGCGCCTGCTCTGGCAGCGCCTGCGAAAGCGTCGCTGGTGGCTGAGGCTCATCAAGCCCGGGACGAAAATAGGCCAACGCAGCCAGGCCTGCGACAACCAGCAACAGCAGCAGATTCAATAACCAGCGGGCGCGCATTCAGACCTTCATCGACGACGACGTCGCCACCAGATAAAAAACCCACTGCCACACAGTAGCAACGGCAACACAACCAGAAAAACCACTCCCACCATTGCCAGCTCAAACTCATCCATCTCAAGCGTAATATCAGTCGAGCTCTTTGCCGGAATCGATAACAAGGTATCATCACTGACTAACCAGTTAGCGATGTTCATTGCCAACTGTAGATTGCCGCCCACACCCAGATAGCCGTTTGATAAAAAGTCGCCATCGCCAATCACCACCACGCGCTGCTCGGTATCATCACCTTCACGACTCAACGCCACGCCAATATTCAATGGCCCAGCGATATCGCCAGCATCAAAGCCGATGCTACCGGCAATCTCACCCTTCTCCGCCCAGACATTCGATAGCGTCATCAACAACGCCGTCGCCTGCCATTCACCTGCTTCGCTAAACTCAATGCCACGCGCCATCGGAAACAGGGTATTAAAGTCAAACCCCGTCACCGCCGGATGCGCACCGTAACTCGCGACCAACACCATGCGCGGATCATCCGTGCCAAACAGTTGCATCCCGACCTGCGACACATTGGGGTCAATAATCGTTCCCGGTTGAAACTGCAGCCCCATCTGCTTGCCGATACCCGAAAGACCAAACAACTCACCGGGGTCCGCCAACCACAACAGGCTGCCTCCACGATCAAGATAGCCCTGAATCGCCACCAGCTCGCCGGACAGAAGATCGGCACGCGGCCCAGCGATCACCAACAATGAAGTGTTATCGGGCACAACAGGGGTACTGGCAAGGTTCAACGCGTAAAGCTGCGTACCCTTCGCCTGCAGTTGCTGTGCCCAGCTGGAGATGTCATAGCTTGCGGTACCGAGAAAATCACGCTCACCATGCCCCTGCAAAAAAGCGATCTTTCGCTCACCACCCCGCAGCACCTTTTGCAATGCATTACTGATGCCCTCTTCCGAAATTTGCTTAGTGCGCGCCTGTTGCCCCGCGGATTCAATCACCAGCTCGCCTTCAGCGGTGATGCTCATCTCACGCACCTGCTGTGGTGCGGCATCCGGGTTAACAAACTTCAGCTCAATATCCGCTTTGTAACGCTGATAGCGCGCCACCAGTTCACTGATATATTTGCGCAACAGTGGCGTCTCACGCACAAAGACGGTAATCACCACCGGCTGAGAGATCTCTTCCAGCAACGCAACGCTGCTTTCCGACAGGGTATTGCGCCCATTCTCGGTCCAGTCAGCGTGATAGTCATACTGCGTACTCAACCAACCCGCCAGGCCAACGGCACCAAGAAACAGCACCACAAATAACAGGTTCTGCAACAATATCAAGCGACGAGAGTTAATGGTCACCCTCATTAGTTCTGCATCCGTTCTGCGTCAAGCCGACGAATCGAGAGCACCAGAAACACCGTGATAAAGAGCAGGTAATAGATCACGTCGGCACTATTGAAGACCCCTTTCAACAACGCCTCGTAGTGGCGCAGCATCGACAGATATGCCAGCACATTACTGCCCTGGCCAGCATCTGTCCCTGCATTGTTGCCCGCCCAGTCCACAATCCATAACAGCAACAACACCCCAAAGGTGCTTACCGCGGCTATCGTAGGCTGAGCAGTCAGTGATGACATAAACAAGCCCAGCGCTGCAAAGCTTGCCAGCAATAGAAACAGACCAAGGGTCGCCGCTGCCAGCACGCCAAAGTCGAGCGAGCTACCCAGCAACAGCGACAACGGCATCAGCAAGATCATCAACAACATAATCAGTAGAAAGGTCATCACCCCAACGAATTTGCCCAGCACAATGGCACTCATCGAGATCGGTGCCGCAAAGAGCAGCGGCAGTGTTTGATTGCGGCGCTCATCACTAATCAGTCGCATCGTAATCAGCGGCACCACCAGTAACAGAATCATCGCAGCATTGCCCAACAGCGGCACCGCAACAATCTCAGTGATACCCGGCGCGCCCGGTATTGTTAGCAGACGCGGCTGCAGTTGCACAAAAAAATCGACCTGAGCCAGAAACATGTAGGCCAGAATCAACTGCACCACCGCCAAAATCGACCACGCCAACGGCGACAGAAAGAGCCCACGCAGCTCACGCCCTGCAATCGCGAAGATCATGCCGCCTCACCTTCGCTGCCAACTGCATTACCAGGCTCGCCTTGCGCATGCGCATCACTACTGGTGATATCAACAAACACCTGCTCCAGTGTCATCCGTTCTGGCGTCAGTTCGTGCAGGCCCCAGCCGTTTACAACCGCCTGCTCAACAATCATATCTGAGGGATCATCACACGCATCGAAACGAATACGCGCACGTCCATCGTCAATCACCTCGGCACCCTGCACACCTTCTATCGATTCCAGCTCGCCAATCGATGGCATCACACGCAACGCTACCAACAACGTCGTCGCCTGTAGTTTTTCACGCATCTGTTCAATCGATTCATTCAACACCAGTCGTCCGCGATTGATGATCTGCACCCGGTCGCACACCGACTGTACCTCTGGCAGGATATGGGTTGACAGCACCACGCTATGCTCATTGGCCACGTCTCGAATCAAGCTACGGATTTCACGAATCTGGATCGGATCAAGCCCCACCGTTGGTTCATCCAGCAACACCACCAATGGCGAATGGATAATCGCCTGCGCGATGCCGACTCGCTGCTGGTATCCCTTGGATAGGTTGGCAATCAGACGCCGTCCCACCTCGGTCAAGCCGCAACGCTCTTTAGCCGAATCGATGGCTGCGCGTTGTTGCGCGCGCGGAATACGGTTGATACGTGCACAGTAGACAAGATATTCATCAACCGTCAGGTCACGATAGAGTGGTGGTGTTTCTGGCAAGTAGCCCAGCTCCGCCTTCGCCAACATTGGTTGATCGAGGATGTCGATGCCGTTGATCAGCACCCGCCCCGCACTCGGTGCAAGATTGCCACCAATCATTCTCATCGTGGTTGATTTACCCGCGCCATTAGGGCCAAGAAAACCCAGTACCTCACCGCGCCGCACCTCAAAGCAGAGATCATGCACCGCGCATAATTCACCATAATAACGATAGAGGTTTTCAACGGTAATTAGACTATCCATACTCATCACTTAATAATACGTTCATACCAACAACAATACAAAATAGAATAGCGCATCGTTTAAACTAACCTCATTATGATACTAACGACCAAACTACTCGGCATCGATACCGGCGGCACCTTTACCGACTTTGTGCTGTTCGATGGTGAACAGCTCAAGATTCACAAGGTGCTATCAACCCCCCACGCACCGGAGGTGGCGATCATTCAGGGCGTCACTGAGCTTGGCCTGCTCGATCAACCACTCAATATTGTCCACGGTTCAACCGTCGCCACCAATGCTGCTCTCGAAGGCAAAGGGGTACGCACAGTATTCATCACCAATCACGGCCTGGGCGACATGCTGACCATCGGGCGACAGACGCGCGAGCAGCTCTACGAATGGCATCCGCAAGCGATCACGCCACCGGTGCCACGCGCACTCTGCCTTGAGACCGGCGGCCGACTGGGCGCGGATGGTAGCATCGTAGAAGCACTCAGCAATCAGCAACTCGCCTTGCTAAAAAAAGAGATCGAACGACTGAAACCTGAAGCGGTGGCAATCAATCTACTCTTCTCTTTTATTGATGACCGCTTTGAAAAGGCGATTGAAGCGATCATCCCCGAAGGTATCTTTATCTCACGTTCATCAAAGATCCTGCCTGAGTATCGCGAATACGAACGCGGCATCACCACCTGGCTTAACGCGTGGGTCGGCCCACTGGTCAAGGCCTACCTGCAACGACTCAGTGATGGGCTGCCCAACGCCAACATCGCTGTAATGCAGAGCGCAGGTGGTACCATTGATGTTTCACTCGCGGGCAGTGAAGCAGTCAACATGCTGCTCTCCGGCCCAGCGGGCGGCCTGGCGGGTGCGCGCTACACCGCCGCCGCCAGTGGCCAACAGAAACTGCTTAGCTTCGATATGGGTGGCACCTCTACCGATGTTGCGATGCTCGATAGTCGCCCCGATGAAGAACTCACCCTCACCAACAATGGCAAGATCGGTCGCTATCCCGTTGCAGTGCCGATGGTCGACATGCATACCATCGGCGCAGGCGGCGGCTCTATCGCCTACCTTGATGCCGGCGGCCTGCTGCAGGTCGGCCCCGAGTCCGCTGGCGCACACCCCGGCCCCGCCTGTTACGGCAAAGGCGGCACAGCACCAACGGTTACCGATGCAAATCTGGTGCTGGGGCGACTTCAGGCCGATGCGTTTCTCGGTGGCAAAATGCAGCTCGACATCAGCGCCGCTCACCGCGCCGTTGAAACCATCGCCACACCGTTGGGTCTATCGACTGAAGCCACCGCGCAAGGCATTATCGAAATCGCCAACGAACATATGGCCCAGGCACTACGCGTTATCTCAGTGCAGCAGGGGCATGACCCGCGCGACTTCACACTGATCTCCTTTGGTGGTGCAGGCGGCCTGCACGTCTGCGCACTCGCCGAAAAACTCGGTATGACACGCGTACTGGTGCCGATTCACGGCGGCGTACTCTCCGCACTCGGCATGCTCACCGCACCCCGCGCTCGCCAGCTATCGCGCTCACTGAATATACCACTATACTCTCTCAATGAAGCGCAGATTGAAGAACAGCTTAACCATCTAAAACAGCAAGGGAGTGAAGCACTGCTGCAGGAAGGGTTGAGAGAGGAAGAGATCACCACTCACCCATCACTTGACCTCTGCTATCAGGGACAATCTAGTACGCTGAATATTCCATGGAAAACCTCAAATAATACGATTGATGCTGCCATCAGCAATTTTCATCAAGCGCATGAGTCACGCTACGGTCACCGACTCGACTGTAAGGTTGAACTCATTAACGTCCGTACAGGCCTTCGTGGGCCGATGCCTGAGGTGACACTAGCAAAAGGTAGCGAGCACCATTCACGGAGAACCACTGCCGATGTTTATCTAAACAATGAGGTATCGACCATCAGCTCAATTGAACGCGACTCATTACTTGAAAAAGAGCGCGTCTGTGGCCCTGCCCTGATTACAGAGACCATCACAACCACCTTCATCATGGATAAATGGCACGGCATAAAAGACAAGAGTGGCAATCTTCTACTGGAAAAAGTCAATTAACCAGCACAACCGCCAGCTTTCAATAGCCACCAAAATAGAAGATCCCGCCAGGCAAAAGACTGTGCGAGTAATTTTATTACAAAATATGCAGGCCCTGCCGTTAAAACAGACATATAAGTGAGACAGCCTATCAATCACCATTAATCAATGCTCAGGAGCGAGTTCAGGTGGAAAGCATCTCTGTAGTCATTCCAGTTTACAATGGCTCACCAAATCTCAATGAGCTCAGTGATCGCCTCATTCAGGTATGCAATGATCTCAAGACTGATTTCGAAATCATTTACGTCGATGACAATAGCCCAGATACATCCTGGCAAGTCATCAGCAGCCTAACCAGCCAAAATCGACATATCAAAGGCATTCGCCTCAGCCGGAATTTTGGACAACATAATGCATTGCTATGCGGCATTCGAGCTGCCAGGTATAACGTCATCGTCACCATGGATGATGACCTTCAACATCCTCCGGAAGCAGTTCCTCAACTACTAGAAAAAATAGAGCATGGCTTTGATGCCGTCTATGCGCCACCTATAGATGAGCAACATGGCTTTTTACGCAACATGGCCTCACAACTCACCAAACTCGCACTGCAGCGAGTAATGGGCATTGAGACCGCCCGCAGTGCCAGCGCATTCCGCGCATTCCGTGCCCATGTGCGAGACTCGTTCTCAGAATACCGAGGCCCCTATGTCTCAATTGATGTGCTGCTGACCTGGGGAACCACTAATTTTGGCATCGTCCCTGTGGAGCATGTACCTCGTAAAGCAGGCACTTCCAACTATTCGGTTTCAAACTTAATCACGCATGGCATCAACCTGATGACAGGCTTCACAACACTGCCTCTGCGTATTGCCAGCATTCTGGGTTTCTTATTTATGCTATTTGGAATAGGGGTGCTGGGCTGGGTACTAGTCAGCTACGTGGTGTACAACAACACCGCACCCGGCTTTGCATTTCTAGCATCTATCATCGCCATTTTCTCGGGTGCCCAGTTATTCTCTCTAGGCATTATCGGAGAGTACATTGCACGAATCCACTTTAGAACCATTGATCGCCCCACCTACCATGTGCAAGACACCATACTGTAAGGCATCGGTGAGATTGCAGAAATGAAAATAGCGTTCATACAATTTGCTCATTCAGCATGTACCTGTTAATTCCCGCCGCCCTGTAAAATGTTACGAGGACAGATAATCAAGTACGGCATCATTGGCATCGGTTCAAATGCCGCGCTATTCCTACTCTACTTACTCCTAACCTTTTACGGTATGGAACCCAAAGTAGCCATGTCACTTCTTTACATATCAGGTGTCAGCCTCACATATCTTCTAAATCACCGCTGGACATTTACAAACACCCACGTTGATAGAAAAAGTTTTTCCCGCTACCTTGCTGTGTATATCTCGGGTTACATTCTAAACTTCTTTTCACTTTATTTTTTTGTAGATGTACTAGCCCTGCCCCATCAAGTTATCCAGGGCATCATGATTATAATCATTGCGTGCCTTACCTTTACACTCCTCAGACTATGGGTATTTAAAAGAAAACCCAATGGGTTAAATAATGCCAACTAAAAACCAGAGGTTGAACTCAATCAGCCCCACTCCATTCAACAAGCCTTTCCTAACAGGAAAAGAGCTCGACTACATCGCTGAGTGCATTTCAAAAGGCCACACCTCAGGTGACGGGGAGTTCACCATGCGCTGTCAATCGCTCATGGAACAGCGCTTTTCTGCTAGTAAAATTTTGCTAACCAACTCATGTACCAGCGCACTGGAAATATCAGCCTTTCTTTGTGACATCGATACTGAAAGCGAAGTACTCCTGCCATCATATACCTTTGTTTCAACTGCTAATGCCTTCCTGATGCGCGGTGCAAAATTGCGTTTTGTCGATATCCGAGAGGATACGCTCAACATGGATGAAAGATTAATCGAACCGTTACTCACGCCCGCAAGCAAAGCCATCGTGCCCGTTCACTATGCTGGCATTAGCTGCAATATGGATGAAATTGGACGTATAGCAAAAGAAAACCAGCTGCACATCATCGAAGATGCCGCCCAGGGAGTTAATGCACAATACAAAAACCGTTTTCTGGGGACAATGGGAAGCCTTGGCACATTTAGTTTTCACGAAACAAAAAACTTTATCTGTGGTGAAGGTGGAGCCCTCATTATTAATGATGAAACGCTAATCGAAAAAGCAGAGATCATTCGAGAGAAAGGCACAAACCGTAGTCAATTTTTCCGGGGTGAAATAGATAAATATACCTGGGTTGATGTTGGCTCATCATATTTACCATCAGACATCCTTGCCGCATTTCTCTATGCTCAACTAGAAAACATAGACATGATCACGGCCCGACGACGCCATATCTACAATCTATACGTTGAGTTATTAACGCCACTTACTGAACGAGGCATACTGCGCCTTCCATACGTTCCCTATGAATGCACAACCAACTACCATATGTTTTACATTTTAGTGGAAAATGAAGGCGTTCAGAAATCACTATTACAGCACCTTAAAGGCCAGGGCATACATGCCGTCTTCCACTACGTGCCATTACACACTTCACCCATCGGGCAATCACTTGGTTATCAAGCAGGCATGCTCCCTGTAACAGAGAGAATCAGTGCCAGTCTGATAAGACTCCCCTTTTACTACGAACTAGACGACAAGACGATACACCGGATCACCAATGAAATTAAAACCTTCTTTAGCATATAGCTAAAGATCACTGGTTCCCGGGCCGAAATTTATGACACAACATTTCCAACCTGATAATAGTGCCATTCATTGCCAACATATCAACCTGACTGAGAACCCGACTGGAAACCTGGATGAATAACTTTTTATTAAAGCTATCGCATCGACAAGGCATCCTGCTGTTATTAACATTAACCGCCTTGATATCAGGCATTGTTTACTGGGACTTTCTGGTTTTCTCAAAACTATTTCTATATAAAGACATTGGTAGTGACACCCTCAATGTCTACTATCCAAAATACATTCACCTCGCCGACTACCTACGCAATGAGGGATGGCCAGGCTGGTCATTTAGTCAGGGCATGGGGCAAAACATTTTTCCTCATAGTATCGGCAATCCATTTGAATTGATTTTAATACTGACAGGCTCAGAAAACCTGATCTACGGCATTGCTTATGTGGAAGTGCTTAAAATTTTTCTTGCTGCACTGCTCTTTTTTCTCTTCCTGAGAACACTTGATCTTTTACCTGTAACTGCCGTTCTCGGCGGACTGTTATACGCATTCTCTGGCTTTATGATTCTGGGTGGTACCTGGTATGTCTTTTCTGTTGACGCCGTCTATTTCGCGCTTCTTCTATATGCACTAGAACGTTATTTCAAGGACGGAAGCTGGCATTATTTAGTTATCGGGATTGCATTAGTCGCAGCAAACACATCCTTCAACCTCTATCTTTATGCCATGTTTATTCTGCCTTATACCATCTTCCGCCATTATCATTACCATCAGTGGCAACCGCTAGAACTCGTAAAGACGATTGGCTGGATCATCATTTTCGGCGCATTAGGTGCCTGTATCAGCGCAATATTTCTCATTGCAAACATACAGGAAATGATCAGCA
>Ga0316207_10002092_pt1 | contig 21643 bp, 28 predicted proteins | sample 6weekpyrite_MG_FD_204943 | JGI IMG/M metagenome (GOLD analysis project Ga0316207, IMG submission 204943) | Microbial mat bacterial communities from mineral coupon in-situ incubated in ocean water Damariscotta River, Maine, United States -... | ecosystem: Environmental > Aquatic > Marine >...
AGTAAACGTTTTCCATACAAACCTTATTAGTTTCAAGGGTCAGTAGCTCTGATGGCCTACGAATTGCATTTACTCATACAACTGAATAAATGAAAAGAACACCAACACATAATACAATGCGTTACGATGGAGAGCAGAAAACATGGCATCACCAATTTCCAATAATAATCAGACACTTATCGATCAAAGAAGGACTGGTAGCTCAAACAATGAACATGCCACCAGTGGCAACAGTGCGAGCAACGGCGGTGAAGAACCTGCCGCCAAACGACAAGATGATGCCATCAGCGTCAGTAATGCGGCGCAGGCACTCGGTTCATCCGTAAGTAGCCAGAATAGTGGCAATATTCACAATGCCAGCCAGGCATCTGAAGTCGCCAAAAACATCGCCTCGCTATTTGCTGAAAATGGTGCTGGCGCACTCAATGCACATGGCAATGGTAATACAGGCCTTGCCAGCCTGTTAAAAGCAGGTTAAGCCTATTTAACCAGCCCCCCTGAAAGGCCCGAATGGAGTTGGGCCTTTTCTTTTAGATCACCTCAGCAACCATCTTAAACATAAACTTTCAAGCCAGCACCAATATTATAGGGATATTAGTCATTTATTCAGGCTTCATCGCCACAACTGAGATTTCAGTTGTCTTAGCGCTTTTGGATGGCAAACCAAATTTATTCAGCAGTCCAAAATCCCGCTTAGACCACCAGGGCGTTGATTCAAGCACATCATTCGCCGTAAACACAAAACCCGCGCCTGTTAGTAAATCGAGATAACCTTCAGCCGTTTTTTGCTCCATCTTCGGATGCCGAAACAACCACTCAACCCAATAGACATGTAAAAAATGCTGACAAGACTCACTGAGTAACAGCAACCCCCCCGGCTTCAAGACCCGGTAAAGCTCCGTCAGCGCCTCTTCACGAAAGGTAATATGGTGAATTAATTGGTGACAAAAAACCATATCAAAAGTGTTATCAGGTATATCTAATTTTTTCGCGGAAGCACAGCGAATATCCACCTCACAATCACAATTATCCCCTGCAACTTCAGCCTCTTTCAATAACTGTTGATCAACATCAATCGCAGTAATTAATTGAGGCTTAAAATATTGTTCCAGCAAGGGAAAAGAGGCTCCTTGTCCACAGCCAATATCTAACAGCACCGGCTGCTCAGGCAGTCGCGCTCCCACTAATTGGTGCAGATCAGAAATCGCAGCCTTAAGTACAAACACGGACCATATTTCAGTACTGAGAAACCACTTTCCAAACCGCGTCTCAGAAACCCACTGGCCTTTAAACTGATCAGCGTGTGTTGAACTTGTTTGCTGAGAACGAGGAGTAACTATCGGTGCCATAAGGTAATATTGGTAAATGATTCTTAATTTAATATCGGGTTCGGTTATAATAGCGCGACAATGTTTTAGGCTAAATTACAGCTGCTTTGCTAGCGGAAAACACCGAGTGATTGTCATTAGTTTACACAGCTAGGCCTTTTACACATAGCCCCAATGATAAAACGTTCACACTCTTTCTTATTAAATCTCATCGAGATTTTACCGCTACCAGTCTTTCTGGTCTATGCCGAGGTAATAAATAAGGGCATTTCAGAGCAGTGGCTAGGCCCCTATCTGCTGAGTAGCGCATTTGCGCTTATTATCAGTGCGTATCTAATAAAAGAAAAGATCGCTCTTAACAGAGTAATTCTCGGTATAAATCTCTACCTTTGCTCTGGGGCTATTGGTTTGCTATTTGGTTTCGCCTGGCTTAACCGCTTTTACGGTGAAGTGGAGGCGGCCGGCATGTTATTTTGGGTACTGGGCGTCTGTTTAATCACCTTATTTCATGCAAAAGGACTTTTTCTCCCCCGTCACAGCACCCCTAAATTAATGAATAGAGAAACTACTGCTTTTATTGGCATCGTCCTTATTGCCTGCCTGATTTCAATGCTATTTCAAGGTAATCGACTCATGTCTGAAATCATTCCCTTTATATTCGTTTTCACAAGCTACAATATTTTTCGCAGCAAAAGCATCAAAAAAGCAAGCAACGAGGGTTAATGAGGGTGATATTGAGAGAGTGGAATCACATCAAACAACGATACATTGATATTCGTACCGCCCCCGCAACGAATCGCAAGCGATAGTCGATAATCATCTTCTAACGCTGTTCGCCAAAAAAACCAGTCTGCTGGGTTTTCTGCCTGCTGCCCATAAAATACTATCGATGGCCGCTCGTCATGATTAAGCTGAAAACCAAATTGATCAAGCCCGACCATCACCCCAAAACCACAGGCCTTTAAATATGCCTCTTTCAATGTCCAGTAATCATAAAAACGTGCTCGCCGAGCCTCCTGCGGTAAAGCAGATAAATTAGCATTTTCCATATTCGAAAAATACTCAGCGGCAATTTTTAGATACGCAGTCTTGCGTGCCGTATATTCGATATCAATACCAATATCATGGTGGTGAGTAACCGCAAGCACGATATAGTCTTCAGCATGACTCAAGTTGAACCTTAAGCCGGATGATGGAGATGAGATCTCCGGCTTACCATGCTCACCCGTTTCAAAGCACCAATCCTTTGCATTCACATCCTTGTATCTCGAGAGCGTTGTACGAACTAACGCACGCGCGAGTAAATCTCGGTGCCGTAATCTTTCCAGAGCATAAGACTGCTGTCGTTCAAGCTCTGCCACAGACAATAAATCACGGTATTCTGCCAACAATGCAGCATCAGTTATGACACTGCATCTTGTTAGCCAAATATGAACACCACCCACACCAATCTTCACAAACTTATTATCTCGTTCATTTGGCTAGCTTGAAATAATAACAACATTAAAGCCTGCGCTAATAAATAGAGTGCAGTCTTAAAGTGACCTCAATGCTTTCTTCGCATGCTTCCTAACTTTTTTCTGTCCTGCATTATCTGCAACTTCCTGTAATACTTCCTGATACGCAACATCACCAGAGGCACCCAACGCTTTGCATAACCAGGCCATTAGATCGATATGGATTTTGTCTTTTTCAGTAGTTTTATAGCCAGCCAACAAAAGTGATTTTACCGACTCGAGCAGTTCCGCATCATTTCTAAATGCATAATAGACTCTTTTAGCTCCGACTCGCTGTAATTCAGCCATATTTGAGGACAACATATTCTTAACTCGCTGCCTGTTATTATCCCCTGCATCGGCCTTATCAAGGGCATTAGAAATCACTGGATTCCACTTCACATGGTCTTCAATTCGATCCAGAGCCTTAAGTGAATGCTTGATTAAATGCTTATTACTCGCCTCATTAACCACCTTTTTCAAAACAGCGCTATAACGTTCATTTCCCGAAAATGACAATCCTTTAATATAGTAAGTCAACTGCTTCACAGTCGCCTTATCTGTTGTCATGATATCGGCAAGGATAAGCTCAGCCAATGGCTCATAGACACGCTCATCAGAAAGCCCTGCCCACTCAAGCTCACCAATAGCCTTTTTTTTACTCACAAAAGAATCTGATGTGAACGTCTGCTGATAGCTCTTTATTTCACTTTCAAGTTCTGCAGCATCGGCCATCACGCCAGCAGAAAAAACAGCGCCGAACAACAAAACCAGCACCGAACATAAAACCCCTAATTTTTTATTAAACATAAAAACCTCCCGTCTGCCTCATCATAACTAGCATATTAAGTTAATATACCCAGTAATTATTTTACTCGCCCTGCAACAAAGATATTCGCGCTGTGATTAGTGGCTGATCGGTCGACATCACCTGAATAGAATAAATCGCCCCTCCCATACGACTCAAGATGCAATCAGCCTCCACTCTCAGCGCGCCTTCAACTTGTTCGATAAAATCAGCATGGAGCGTCAATTCTTTTATCGCGCCAAGATACGCAGATTGCGGCGCTGTAAATCCCTGCTGTATCAATGCCACGTGAATTGCCGCCGCCTGAGCACCATATTCAACCAGCACCATTCCACCTAGCCGAGCGCCGGTCAATAAAGGATTATAAGCATAACGATGTGAAGATGTTATGCAAACAATGTTTTGTTGATTCCATTCAACGACCTCGTCCAGCAGGCACATCTGCTGATCATGAGGGATCATCTGTTCAAGTTCAGAACGGGCAATCAACATTGCGTTACGGTCACATCAATGTATTGCGAACCAGTACTACAAAACGTCAGTGAACTATCTACCTTTCTAGCCAAGCATTCCAGTAACGGGATGATTTTTGCTGCTGGATTATCATTTCTCATTGATTCAAACGCCGTTGAAATAGCCTGAGATTCATCACGCGCTTCGGAGACTAACTGCAACGTCATTCTCGCACATGAGAATTCAGTTTTGACTGGAGACAATAACAAGGCAGCACCAAATGTTTTTTTCTTCATTATTTTTTCAAGCAAAGGCGCGGGAGCACTAATGTCGTAAACCACCAATAACGTCGGGGTAGCTTCAATCGTCGCAAACATCATGGCCTCAATTAGCCCAGCCACAAAAGTATGATCACAGGCAGATAAACTACTCGACGGAGACTGCGAACCAGTCGCGATACTCCAGTAGCCTGCGGCAGAATTATGTACCGAGTTATGAAATTGCGTAGGGGAAACCGCTCGATCTGGCCCCGAGAACACCCGACATATATTATCAATGATATCAAGATCACCACCGGATGAGGCAAATACAGAAGATATGTTGCTTAACTCAAGCGTTTCATTAGCAGAAATCGCATCTTCAGCCGCTTGAAAAGCGAGCCTGATAATATTGGTCGCGCGACGACGTTCATTCGCAGGAAGCAATTTTGGGCGGTAACGCGCTAATGGCTCTGACTTAAATACCGCATCGCCTGTTAACACTGGTAGCGCCTCAGTCCAACTCGGTAGCCCAGGCGCGGCCAAACCTATGGCATCAATGTAGACTGGTTTCACTGTATTTCACCTACTACCAAACTAACGTTACTACCACCAAAACCAAAGGAATTACTCAGCACCCTATTTACTGGTTGAAAGTGATTTTCCATTAATATATTAATCCCGATATTTGGATCTATCTGTTGAGTATTAAGGCTTTGCGGCATAAAGCCATGCTTAATAGCCATTAATGAAAACACTATCTCAACAATTCCTGCGGCACCAAGTGTATGCCCAGTCCAACCTTTTGTTGAACTACAGGGTGTTTTATTGCCAAACAAACGGTTAACAGCCATCGCCTCTGAAAAATCATTAGCAACCGTTGCCGTCCCGTGCAGGTTAATATAATCAACCTGTTCAGCGGTCATTCCAGCTGAATGTAGCGCGGCCTGCATCGCAAGAAAGGCCCCGTCACCTTCGGGATGAGGCGATGACATATGAAATGCATCACTGCTTTCTCCATAACCGAGCATCCCGACCCCTCCCGCTTTCTGAGAGCGCTGTAGCAACGCAAAACCCGCTGCCTCCCCTATCGATATACCATTTCTAGTAATGTCAGACGGGCGGCATAGTTCTTCAGAAAGTAGCTGTAACGAGTTAAAACCATACAGGGTTGTCAAACATAACGAATCAACACCACCAACGATAGCCGCATCACAAAGCCCTGAATGGATTGCTCGATAAGCCGACGCGAACACTTTCGCGCTAGATGAACAGGCCGTTGAAATGGCCGCACTCACTCCATCACAGCCAGTATATGCCCGCACAAACTCGGCCACTGAATAAGTATTCTGGGTCGTTTCATATTGATACCAATCCGGTAAAGCTGCCGTCTCACTTTCACGAGATAAATACGCTTTCTCCGTCTGGTGAATACCTGAAGTGCTAGTGCCTATAAAGACACCAACTCTCTCAGCACCGTAACAACTGATCGCCTGCTGAACTGATTCGATAAATCCATCTTGTTTCAATCCCTGAAGAGCGAGACGATTATTCCTACAATCAAAGGCTGAGAGCTGCTTGTCGATAATCACCTCATCAAGGCCAGCAACCTCGCCTACCCAGGCTCGGAGGTCAGAAATATCGAAAAATTCACAGGGGTGAAGGCCCGACTTACCCAAACGAAGACGTTCAAAGTTCACATCAAGACCGCCCCCCAGAGCTGTCGTAAGTGTGAAATCAGTTATCTGAAGATGTTTCATAATGCCAAAAATTATAAAAATTAAACCAATTATAAGGATTCATTCGTACATAATGTTCCATACGTGACGCATATTGTTCCACATAAGCCCCCACAGCCTGCTGCCGCTGCTTACGTGCGGCCGATGGCTTTTCATCCATCAGCTCAAAATAGACACTGTAATTATTCCCACCTTCATACAAGGCAAAACAGAGTATCACTGGCACCTTCAACACCAGGCTTAATGACCAAAGCGATGTTGGAAAGGCCGCCTCATCACCCAGAAACTGACACGAATGCACTTGCTCACCGACACTCGGCCGATCGGCCATGATGCCAATTAGGTCGCCATTCTTCAGGCTACGCTCCATTGCCAATACTAATTCTGGCCCAGAGCAACCAGAATCTAACACGCGACCTGCCAACTCAGGGTTAAGCGCCTCCAGCAGTGCAACAACACTCCGATTATGATCACGATCCATCAATATTCGAATCGGAAGCTTATGGTTATTTGTACCATAAACACGCATCACATCAACACTACCGAGATGAGAAACAAACAGTAGGCACCCCTTTCCCGTGTGCTGTTTAATAACATCCTGACCAAAAAAATTGACCTGATAATCCTCATAACGATCAGATAGAAAAAACAACCGATCAATCGAAACCACTGCGAACACATAAAAATGCCTAAATTGCTCCGTAAGCTTCGGTTCACGTCCCAGCACCTTCTTTAAATACGCCCGAGAAGCCGCGCGCGCAGCACCACCGGTCAAAAAGAAATAGGCAACAACCGGATACATAAATAATCGAATCGGCCCACGACCAATATGAAGCGCCAACCACACCAACACGGATAGCATCTTTTTATTACTACGCTCAGACTGCTGCTTCCACTGTGTACTCATCTTACGAAGCATCCATAAAAACATGACTAGCCAATAAAGCACCTTTACAAATAATATTGGAATCTCTCAAGCAACGAACCTTAATCACAGCGCCATCATGACCACTTTCAGCCTTTAGTAAGTCAAATTCAACAATACAGTGGTCATTTGGCTTCACTGGCGCCAAAAACTTCATCTGTTTTACCCCTGTAATTCGCAGATTAAAGACCTCTCTCGCATGATCACTAATCCACTGTAATAGTAGTGCGCCCGGCACAATCGGATTACCGGGAAAATGCCCTTCATAGCAAGGATGCTCTGTTGGTACATACAAATCAATGTGAGTAGAAATCGCCACCTTATTTTATAATTTCCTGTGCGTTACTGATTGAAATCTTACCCACTTCATTCCTCGGCAGTTGATTCACTCTTTTCAAAGGCCTTGGAATAAACACAGGGTCTAGAAAACGAATCAATTCGCGACTAATCTCCTGATTAGATAACTCAGTAACCACTAGGGCCGCTAGCCTTTGAACATGCTTTCCAGCTTCTTCAGGCATAAACACAACCGCATCATCAACGCCGTCAATAGCCAATAACTTATGCGTGACATCAGCTAAAGAAATACGTTTTCCTGCAATATTAACAAGATCAGTCGCCCTGCCAATAAAACGAAACGACTGAGCATCAACAAGTTCCAGACTATCCTGTAGATAAGGGGCATCGAATAAGTGCGAGCCTATGACCGCAAGTTGTTCTTGCTCTTCAACAAGCGTCATTCCGTCTAGCATGTGCCATTCATCATCAGAAACCGTTCGACGTGTTGCTAGACTACCCGCCTCAGTACAACCATATATCTCTTCAACCTCGCAACCAAACAGCACCTCTGCCTGCTCAGCAATTTCCTTTGACAAAGGTGCAGTAGCAGATATAACTTTTGCCACACGCGGCATCCTGATCTCTGATTTTATCATTGCCCGCAGGTGTACTGGAGTCGTCACCAAACAGCGCGGTTCTGGTGCCAGTGCAAGACTATCTGCTACTTCCTGGGGGAAAAAGGGATGGGTAGAGACCATTACGCCGCCACCGAACAGCGCCACCATGACACTCATTTCCAGGCCATACATATGCTGGGCTGGTACCGTCGCAATGATGTTAGGTAGCTGCTCGGTGTCATGAAAAAATCGGTGGGCTAATAAACTAGACGTCCCAACAAGTGTTCGCCAATATTTTTTGTTGGCAGCAGGTTTGCCGGTACTGCCGGAGGTAAAGGCGATCACAGCAAGCTGATCTGCAGGTATCACAGGCACTTTTAACGCCACAGTCCCCATCCGCGTGCTGTCTACGGCCCGAACATCAATACAATCAAGCCCGTCAATATTGAAGCTATCATCAACCAAACAACTAAAAGCCCGGTATTCAGTGGCCATCTCAGCAATCGTATCCTGCTGCCTGTTTGGGGGCAACAAACTACTTGTGCCATTCACTAATGCCGCACAAAAAGCTAATGTAAAATTATATCGATCCCGGCACAGGTTGATAATATAAGGTTGCTCCGGTAAGCACGCCGCAAGCGCAACGACCTGCTGCAAAAACGCCTGCTGAGTGACCGGAAGAGAATCACACCAGGCAAAGTTATTGCCTGGTTGGTACTTTGAAAACAGTCCGAGTCCGGCTGTCATCATCATGGTTTTCGAACGTTAGTCTGGATCACAATCCGTAAGTACTGGACAAACCCAGGGTGATCATGATCGCGAAAACATACTCGCCTAACCACATACTCACCAACAAACAGAAGGGCTATCACCAGATAGTTTATAACATTAGTAAATAGCGACCAGACCATATCTGACGCCACCCACGGTAATAGTCCTGCCTCAAGGGTTAGCAGCCCGAGCACTAGCACCCAAGCCATTGTCACCTGTCGAGTATAATGACGCATCTCTTCAGTCAACGGCCCCCGTGCCTGCTCACCAATATCAGTGACTAGCGGAATTTGTCCCGGCAACAAACTTTTGAGAAAAACACTGAATATCAATAATGGCACCAGTATCGGCGGCACATATAGAACATAAATCGCAATATCAAAATAGGTTGCACCAGCGGAAACAAGAACAACGGGCAGGAAAATCAACCAGGATAAAGAATCCCCTCTCTTTAACCCCTTATATAACAGGCCAGCAGCCAGTGCCATGATAGCAAACAGCTGCATCACAGGCAGCTCCATTACAATGCCAAGGTGCACATTTAATGGGTACAACAACAATAGTACAACCTGCATAGTCGTAATATACCTAACTACTAGCAATCAACCTTGAGCTTGAACATAATTAGCGAGCGAACGTAAACTTTCGAAAGTTGCTTTATTATTTTCATCATCAGCCTTCAGTTGAACATCATAATTCTTGGCAATTGCCAAAGAGATCTCTAATGCATCAATAGAATCCAAACCAAGACTACCTGGCATTTCAGCGCCAAACAGTGGCGCTTCAGGGTCAATATCTTCGGCATCAATATCTTCAAGATCCAATACATCCACCAATATTCTAGCCAATGCCTGCTCGCTGTCCGACTGCATTACCATCCACCCTTCCCCAGATTAATTTTCCGACCACTGTTGATTGATTTATTGCATACACTCATGATCAATCAGACTTACATCCACGATACTCACTAAAGATACCCATTGTGACAAGGCGCTCACTCTGATCCACACCAGCTTCATCCATAGCGGCAAGAATCGTTTCTGGTGGCACACACTGTTCAATCGTATCCCAGTAATATCGCATTAACTCTTCAGCCTCACTACTGCGGCGAGCGATCCTGGTAACCGCTGGTACAATCTTTTTCATATAGAACTTAAGGGCAGCCAAACCGATTTTCCCACTTGGGCGACTAATCTCAAGCAAAAGAATTTTACCGCCAGGTTTCAATACTCTCCTGTACTCGGTAAACAACATTTTCAGGTCATCAACATGGCGTAACGCGTATCCCATTGTCACCATGTCAAAAGTATTGTCCTCTATCGGCAAGCGCTCACCCAGCCCCATCACCGCCTGTTTAACCCCGAGCTTAGCCGCCTCAGACAACATTCCCTTACTCGGATCGACGGCGACCACTAACCCATCCTCACCCACTATCTCCTGTGCAGGCAGGGATACCACACCTGTGCCCGCGCCTACATCCAACACTTTCATGCCCGGTGCTAGCCCTGCACGTAATAGCGCAGTGCGTCGGTAGTGTGTCCCCGACCCAAAACTCATTACACTGACAATCCAGTCATAGTGCTTTGCAGATGAATCAAACATATCATCGACTCGCTGACGACGTCCTTCTTCACCATCATAATATTCGGACAATACAGGATGCGGAGCGATACGATCTTTTTCTGTTTTCATAAAAATCTCAATAAAATATTTTTTCCGATTAGGGCTTTAATTTTACGACCGTGCCTTTTAACGCAACACCCGCGATTATATTTCCAGCGCCACATTCAAACTCTGTTTCACTACTAAATTCATTATTCTTATAATTACTCTGAATATTGACAACCGCATTACCTCCCTCTCTTAAAGCTCTCTTCTCCAGCGCTATCAGGGCAGAAAGGAAGCTCCAGTTACAGGCCTTAAGGTCAGATTTATTAAACGCGTTTGTTTTCTTATTAGTCCGATACTCACCAAAGTCCCTGGAAACTTCGCCACTATCCTGAGAGCCGAAATAGAATTTCACTCGGCCACTCAAGCGTTCCTTAGCATCTTCAGACTTAAGCACATCCTGAATTGGAAATGTCAGCAAATCATTCCTTGCAAATGCATCACTCGCAAAAAAAATCGCTGCTAATAGTGGCAGCAACAACAAAAATCCTTTATTAAATAGATGACCACTAGCAATATTCATAGCAATACCCCTTGGTTATTGTTTATCAAAACGCTTAAAAATAAGCGAAGTATTAATGCCACCAAAAGCAAAATTATTAGTCACCACATATTCACAATCAGCTTTATGCTCAGAACCAATAATATATGCTAAATCACCACAAGCCGAATCTGGGGTATCCAGATTAAGTGTTGGCGCAAACCAGCCTTCATTCATCATATGAATGGTTGCCCACGCTTCAACAGCACCGCACGCCCCAAGCGTGTGCCCTAAATTGCCTTTAAGCGTGCTAAACGGAATTTTATTGCCAAACAATTTGGCAGTTGCAATCGATTCAGCCAAATCGCCACGATCTGTTGCCGTACCATGGGCACTAATATAACCAACGGCATCCGGCGCAATTGCTGCGTCCTCCAATGCCAATTCCATTGCCTTACCCATGGTCTCCGCATTAGGCTGGGTCACATGGCCACCATCAGAATTAGTGCCATAGCCAATTAACTCGGCGTATATAGTTGCTCCCCGTCCAATCGCATGTTCCATTTCTTCAAGAATAAGGCTACCTGCGCCTTCACCGATCACCAGACCATCCCTATCCTGATCAAACGGACGCGGTGTTAGATTAGGTGTGTCATTTTTCGTACTGGTTGCATATAAGGTATCAAAAATTGCGGCGCCGGCAGGGCTAAGCTCTTCACTACCACCAGCTACCATCACTTTTTGCTTGCCATATTTAATCGCTTCATATGCAGAGCCAATGCCTTGACTGCCGGCAGTACAAGCACTTGAGGTCGTAATAATTCGCCCTCTCAAACCAAAAAAAACACCCACATTAACCGGCCCTGTGTGGCCCATCATACGAATATAGGTTGTAGCGGTCAATCGAGACATACTTTGGTGTTCCAGCATTTCAACAAAATCTAGAACAGCATCTACGCTGCCATAAGATGAACCATAAGAGACTCCCATATCACCACTAGTCAACACAGGATCTTCCAGCAACCCGGCATCAATGATCGCCAATTCACTCGCCCGAGTCGCCATCTGGGCCAAGCGTCCCATCGACCGTAGCTGCTTACGCGAATAATGATCTGGCACAACAAAGTCTGATACAGGGCCAGCCAGGCGCGTATTAAGATCAGGATAACAGTCCCATTCTGGCATCACCTGAATACCGCTTCGACCCTCTCGCAAAGCACTAGAAAATGTCGGCCAGTCATTCCCGAGCGATGTAATCACGCCCATACCTGTCACCACTACACGTTTCATACTTAGATCATTCCACCATTAATAGAGATAACCTGCCGGGTAATATACCCAGCATCACTAGAGCAGAGAAAACTAACCAACGCAGCGACCTCTTCAGGATCACCCATACGTCGCATAGGGATCATCTTCAGTGCTTCATCAACCCTAACCCCTTCCAGCATTTCAGTTTCAATCAAACCAGGCGCAACACAATTGACGGTTATCTTTCTTTTAGCCAGCTCAATGGCAAGCGCCTTGGTTGCCCCTATCACGCCCGCTTTCGCCGCGGAATAGTTTACCTGCCCACGATTTCCTATCAAGCCAGATACTGACGACATGGTCACAATCCGACCCGGCTTTTTACGGTGTATCATCGGCATCACGAGCGGCTGAATCACATTGTAAAAACCATCCAGATTAGTATGAATAACAGAATCCCAGTCATCATCAGATAAGGCAGGAAAGGCATTATCGCGGGAAATCCCAGCATTACAAACAGCTCCATAATAGGCGCCGTTTTCTGCGATATCTGCACTAATAACATCCGCTGACTCGCTTCGCTTTGCAATATCAAACTGAAGTATGCGACCACGACCACCTTGCTGCTGAAGATCATTTAAAACTGCTTCAGCCGCATCACGATTACTGCGACAGTGCAAAGCAATTTCATAGCCATCCTGACTCAAACGCATCGCGATTGCCCTGCCAATGCCACCACTGGCCCCCGTCACCAAAATTGAATCCATCGCCGCTAAATCTCCCCGAGAATCTGATCAATATCAGAAGATAAAATTGCCTTAATTTGTGCGCTTGCCATTACACGGCCATCCACACCATCTTTAATCTCACAGTCAAACATTGCAAGATTATCTTCATCGCGAAAAACTTCTTCGACGCTTATTTCCACGGGGCTATTTTTTAAAAACCGAGGTACAGATGCCTTATATTTTCGTACCCCTAAAAGCAGCCCTATTCGAATCGGTTCATTGTTCTGTAAGGAAACAATCCCTGCAAATGCACCAATGGTTTGAGCCATGTATTCAAGTCCCACCCATATAGGTACATTACCGAGATCATCACTGTATAGCGATTTTTTATCGTGCCCCACCCATGCGACAAGATGGCCTTCACCATAGGAGAGAACCTTATCAATTAATATCGCCGAACCCTCATGAGCAAGCAGCGGTGAAACGTCATCAAACACCGCATTTTCCACTCTCATGCCATCTTTACTATTAATACAAACTCCTTCAAAACCAGCCCCAGCCCCAACCCCAGACCGGTTTAATCCAATAAGACGCTACTTATAGTTATTTGGTAATTATAAGTGATGTCCCAATAAATAACATTACCAGGCCATGTTTTTCTCTGATCATACTCAGCAATACCAATCAACTGCTGATTGCGGTAAATTTCCCGCATATTTTCGCTATCAACCACAATCCAGCTGGATTCATCGTGCCGAGCCATAATCGCCCGACTTGGCCAAAATATCACCTGCATCGTACTGAGCATACGCCTGAATGGTAGCTTTGTTGAAGCACCTGGGGCTCGCACCAACTGAAACTCATCGCCATCATAAAACAGCGCCGCAATCCGCTGCCCCCAGGGCTGAAGCAGCAGCATCTGAATGTGATCATTCGCAATCTCTACCACGCTATCATAAACAAACTCTTCATCCAGAGTGCGGACATGAATTTTCTGGATCACCCCAATATTTCGATTAAGTGATTCAGGTGGCAATAGATCAAACTCAGCCATATTATTCAGTGACTGCGGCCGCACGCTCATGCTGCCACATGCGACTAGCGAAGCAACAATCACCGCAAGAGATAATAACTTAGAGAAGAACTCCCGCCTAAACATCGCGGCCTCGTACCAACTCACGTCGTGCAGGCACCACTCTAACTAAAGGCGCTAAAAACAGGTTAAATAGACTTCCGAACAAAATCATCATTCCAAACGCATGCAGCATCGGAGTACTACTTAAAGCCAACAAGCCAAATGACAAACAGCTAGTAAACGCAGAGAGCATCACCGCTACAAGGCAAGCCTCATCATTCGCAGCGGACTCATAAATAAAAATTCCGTAGTCCATTCCCAACCCCAATATCAGAAACATCGCAAACACATGAAAAATAGTGACCGCTGATCCACTCATGGTAACGATAGCCAGTGCAATCAGTGTCGATATAGCAGGTACAAGCACAAGAATAAGCGCATGAGGTTTTCGGTAATAAAACAACAACAGCAACATCACAGCAATATAAGCAGCGACCAACAACAAACTTGCAGACTCTCGCTGCATCCCCATAATATTCGTCAATTCATCAATCTTATTCACAAAAATAACATCCGACACATCAGATGCCGCATGCTTGAGCGCGTCAGTATCCTTCACACCATAGAGTGTAATTAATGACGCATAGACATTGCCAATATCACCCAGCCAAAAAGCACTTTGCTCATCACTCGCTAATCTCAACCACTCCGCCGGCAGCAAATACTCATACTGACTCGCAAGAAGCATTTTCTGGACAACAGAAAATGCTTCGTCATTAAAACCAGCGCCAGCCATGAATTTCATCGCGACACCCGTTTCGCCATATAAGCTTGATGTGAGTAATTGATAATTTAATCTTTGCCGTTTAATTGAGGGTAGATAGTTTGTAATGGCATCATACGATTCAATTACCTGCGCCTCCACCAGTTCATCCAATTCTGGCAAAAACAGCTCCTCTGCCTCCAGCAGTGCCTGTTCGCTCGCTGCTGTCACCAGATAAAATTGATTAGGCGCATAATTTTTAAAGATCTGCTGTATTTTCTGTTCCTGCAAGATTAACTCGGGAGAAGGCACATGAAGAAGACGAACGCTATCCGATGCCTTCACGAAATATGAATTTACAACCGCCAAAAGAATTACAATGGCGATGATTGTGATGACTATCGTTTTAGGTACGAAAGCACGCCAAAAATTCGCAGGGAATAACGCAAAATTTAATAAATATGCAGGATACTTTACACGCCCTACTCTAATGGCATAGGGGTAAATACAGACGACAAATAGCCATGCACCAATTACACCAGCAACTGAAAAAATCGAAATCTGAACAAGCCCCGGTAATGCCGCCTGAATCAGAAAACTGTAACCGATTACAGTAGTAATCCCTCCTAATAGAATGCCAGGAAAAATGGCTCTTAACGTCATCAAGCGAGAGCCAGCCCCGCGCCCAAGTCTTGCAAAATAATGTAATGAATAGTCGATTGTCACCCCAATCAAACTCGCACCAAACACTAAGGTTAAAATATGAATTTTAGGGTACAGGTAACTACTAATAGTAACAGCCGTAAGACAGCCAAAAACCACCGAACCCAAACCTAGCAACAACGGATATGGAGAGCCAAATGCAATGACAAATAGTACAACAATACCTAGCACGGATCCGATTGCAATTACCGACGCCTCTTTCTTTGCCCTTTCTGCAGCCTGAGCAGCATGAAACACCGCACCAGACTTCAGCATACTCACATTAGGGAAGTCTCTTCGCAGTTGCTCCGAGGCGTTCTGAACAGCCACCATCACTGCCTCCTGCGCAGCCATATCCATCATACCCGTACCAAGATTTGCCGTTAATAAAGCGTAGTAACGTCCATCTTCACTACGAGCATCAAGCACAACAAGCCCATTATTAAGCGAATGAATATTATCATCAGCAGTTAATGACAATATATATTCATTCAACAGCCCGAGGGGATCCTCAGCCGGAGTCGTCATGCGGGACCATGACTCCAGGCCATACAGTAAACGCGAGGCATGCTTAACAATGCTTCCTTCCTCACCAGCTAAAAGTTGATCTCTATTTTCTTCTGTCAATAAATGGTATTGGTGCTGCTTGTAGAGATCGATAACTCTAAATTGTTGAGCAGAGCGGTTTTCAGCTACGGGCCAATGCAAAGATTCATTACCTGCCAGCGCCCGTTCAACAATTTTTGCTGCTTTTATCGCGTCATCTAGCTCAGTTGAGCCCAACAATAAAACAATTCGATCGCCAACTTTTTTTAGCAGTCGGTCACTAGCAGACTGAACAAGCTCATGCTGAGTATCTCGGGGGAGCAGGCCGCGGAGATCAGTATCAACTGCTAGCCCCTGCTTAATTGTGCTAATAATAAAGACGATGATTAATATCGTCAGTATAACAAGCACACCTATCGCGGCATGATGAAAACGCTGAAATAAACGGCTGACAGTCTGCACACTTAGATCATCATTTGTTTGTTGGTACTAAGCCTACAGCCTTTGGGATCACATTACAGAGTTCAGAGCCTGCCACCTGAAAATATTCGCACTGCTGGTGATCAGGGATATCAGCCACTTTAATATTTAAAAAAGCTATCTCAGTATCATCGTTATCGGGTGTAGTGATAGCAAGGTCGCGAATAAACTCTCCCCCACTTACCTTAATGCCACCTATCGCTTTTTCCACCATAAAACTGGCAGGATCAAGCACTATTGACCAACCCGCCTCATCAAAGGCCCACTTTGCATTAAACGTGCTATCAAGCTTTTCCAGGTCCCCTCCCACCAGAGGCACAATAATCGCACTCATCTTTCTAAGAACTGGGTTATCATCAATTAGCGCTGGAGATAGTCCATCGGATTGGCGCCAGTCGATCACGCCATCCTGTATAAATGTTGATGCCTGGAAGAATGGCCGCTGCGTTTCCCAGTACAATCCACGACCTTGCCAATAGGTAAAAATACCTGTTGATTCAATTGCCCTCGAGAACCCCTGAAGCCTTCGTGTCTGTTTAAATTCTCCAGACAACACAACATGTGCTTTAAGTTGGCTTTTAATTTCCTGAATTTTTTCGGCATCAGATTGCGCCCAAACTATTGGCATAAAGAGCGCCAGCAAACAAACAAGAGCTACATAAAAGAAGCGAGGGCTAACTAAGGACATCATGCCAGACCTAGTTTTTCCAATAGAATAGGAGGCGACTCTAAACATAACTCTTCTGCGCTCATATCAACTGCCATTTGCACTGTGTGCGCCTTAGATATTCGCGCACCAGTTTCTTTGTCCCGAATTAGGTATTTTATTTTCAAGCGGTTTTCCCACTCAATAACCTCTGCGTCTACTAAAATAACCTGATCCATACGCAGTGATTTCACATACTTTATTCGCATATCGACAACGGGCCAGGCAAAACCTGAATCCCGCATGTTTTCATAACCATAGTCAAATGAGTCTAATAACAAACAACGCGCAACTTCTAAATATTTAACATAGCGCCCGTGCCAAACAACCCCCATTGCATCAACATCATGGAATGGAACAGATATTTCTGTAGTAATTTTAAGCATTAGCCAACTGGACGTCGCCACCTCATTATCAACTGTGGTAATCGTATTAACATTCCAAAAAATAGCTTTGCATGCATACGAGAAATTCTTACATTATCGTTTAAAACATCAAAATGAGAGCTGATATTATCATCATAAATAACCCGCGTTTGAATTTGCCTGACATTGAGATTCTCCCAACACAGCCGAACCAGAATTTCAGTGTCAAAATCCATTCGCTCACCAATTTTCACTTTATCGAGTAACACAATTGTTGCTGCCAGTGGGTATAAACGATAACCGCACATAGAGTCTTTTATAGAAAATGATAGTGTATTTATCCAGACCCATACATCCGTCAGTTTCCTACCCATCCGCCGCCCAAACGGCGCATTGCTAACCATCCTGACGCCTGTTACTACTGACGCTGGATACTGCTCAGCAACATCCATAAATTTTATAATGTCGCCAAGGTCATGCTGACCATCAGCGTCAACTTGTAGCGCATGAGTATAACCCTGTTGTAGCGCAACTCTCAGGCCGTCACAAACAGCTGCACCTTTACCTCGATTGACCTCAAATCGTAATAATGAGACGCTTGACTCACTTATCGCTAACTCTGCCACTATCGCTTTGCATGGGTCCGTACTCCCATCATCAACAATAATGCATGGAAAACCATCCTGTGAAATACGCTCAACAACAGCTTTTATTTTTTCAGGGTGATTATAGATCGGGATAACAACGCAAGGTTTGAACATGCCATTAGCCAAACACAAGATGCCCTGATGAAAAATCTCCGACATCATCAAAAAACCGATAACTCAAGCGCTGCTCTTCTTTAGATAACTTGAGCCTCACCGAAATTTCATAATCAGGTCTAATTGGGCGCATAAACTTGACTCTTTCCAGGCTTTTAATTTCATCAATAACAAACAGCGGCTGAGACAAAGCAACAACCCAGTCTATTTGCGTAACACCAGGTAAAATAGGCTTTCCAGGGAAATGTCCTTTGAAGTAGATTGAATCACTCATGACACATAGCGTGTACAGAAGCTCAGAGCCATCTACTTCTTGTTTCAGGATTTCCACTCCTGAAATATTCACATCAGGCCAACTCAATTCTCAGCTGACTCTTTATTTTTCTCATCTTGCTCATTAGCAAGCTCGTATATCGCCTCAACAACATCCCCTACAGTCCTGACGTTTCTGAATTTATACGGCTGTATTTTTTTATCTGTCAGCTCTTTTAGCTTCACTATCAAGTCAACGGCATCAATACTATCGATATCAAGGTCTTCATATAGTCTGGCCTCAAGAACCACGTCATCTTGCGATACCTCAAAAAGCTCAGACATAGTGCTTTTTAAGTATACAAGGATAGACTCACGCGTATGCATATCTTCCTATATTCCCCTACTTATCTTAAAAAATAAACAACCCCCCTAGCAAATAAGGGCCAGCAATACTCTCTCATATTGTGATGTTATCAGAATCCGATGTTTTTTTCATAAAACCCCTCAAGATAAGCTGTCAATTCTCGAGACATTTTACTTTGTAGATTACCAGACTCTAAAAAAGGCCGAACCTCAATATCAGGTAAAATATTAATCACAAAGTGGGGTGGCGTCTTAGGTATTTTGTACCATTTACCACCCTTGCTAAGCGTTTGAGGCTCACATCTGATCACTACAGGCGTAATATCACGACCAGCAAACAACGCCACATTAGCAGCGCCGCGTAAAAATACAAAAGAACGCTCCCCATGATCACGCGTCCCCGCGGGAAAGATAATGAGCGAGTCCTGTCTATTTAACGATTCACTACATTGCGCCAATAACTGCTTAGAGTTATTTTTGATATAACCAACAGCACTTACCGGCCCCAGCACCAATGGATTTCTCCACAGCTCTTCCTTTACAATACAATTTGCACGTGGAACCAACGAAATTAAAAAGACCACATCCAGCAGCGTAGGGTGATTAGCGATCACCAACTGCCCCTTTTCTTTTAACAGCTCCCTGCCATTAATTTCATACGTCAACAGTCCGCACAGATTCATGAAGCCAATAAATGAGCGGAACAATAATGATACAAGGTATTGAGCACAAATACGTTTTTTATACAGACTGATTGGAAGCAGGTACAAAAAAGAAAACAATAAAACTGACGCCACCACCCCACCAAGACCAAAAAATACAAAACTGACCCCGGTTGCCAGCAAGCGCCAAAGATAATTAGCATTCACTAATAAATTATCAACACGACTATTCATTACGCTACAACAAGCCAATCACAATAGACATAAACCATCAATTTCTACCAGCAGTTCTGCACGGCAAATATCTGCTTCTAAAAAGAGCGTGGGAACCGCCTCACCAAAATGGCGATAGACACGCTCAGCCACAACATCAAAATCACGTCGATGCCGGAGATATACCTTCAGCATAGTCAATTTGGGAGCACAATCCTCGCCAAGCTGCTCCGCAATGTGTTCTAGCAGAAAATCAATATTTTGACATGTCGTCTCTAGCTGAGCCAAAATATCATCAGGGTGAACTGATTGATGTCCTAATATACTTGCCGTACCCGACAAATAAAGCTGCCTTTGGCCGCCCGATTCAGCCAATGTCGCGCGTGCAAATGAAGGAGAACGAGGGCCATATTCACGCGGATATTGATAGGCACTCATCTGCTTAGGATTCTCAAAATTAATCCCAGCGCATTTCGAAGCCAAAAGATAAATAACATTCCCCTGGCGCGAATGGCCAAGCGCACATGCCGATGGGAACTGCCGCTGATCAAAACCCATTTCAGCAAGCGCTTCGTGGCGCCCATAGCAGAACTGCCTGTAGCGCTCTAACTCACCATCACCGAGGTTGATATCGGCAATATAACTCCACATACGAACAATATGCGAACAAGCGTGATCGTCAGTGAACTGGAGAAGACGTCTATACGCCTCTCTAATCGCAACCCTAAAATTAGGGTATTGCATTTCATCAACAAAGACGCCAACCACAAGTAGCTCGTCTGTTTCTGACCAAAAGAGAGAAGCATCGCCTCCCTTTCTGATCGGCGCACTTGTGCGCCACACCTCTGTTACCGATGTTTTTTCCAGGGAAGGCAACCCACAGTGAATATGTCCATTAGCGCTCGCTATATCGCAGCTATCACCAAAGCTAACAAGCGCAAGAACATCCTCATCACCCAGAAGCTTATCAATTGGATCGGACGTGTAACTGAAAGAAATACCAGAATAAGACCCAGTTAACTGAACTGGTGGTGATTGCACCATTAGTCACCCTCTAAAAATACTCAACCCCAACATGCTTGATGGCGTAGGTAATAAACAACATGATCCCGCACTGCTTAATGCAATTTACTAAAATTATCTGAAATTTTGATGCCAGAGCCAGCTCAAATGAAGGTCCATGCACCAAAGACAATGTACTATATTACCCAATTGAATCCAAGGAATTGCTCCACTGCACTCCCGGATACTAAAATCGACCACTATGATGCCACTAGATTCCCAACTATAATCAGCAACGGCAGCTACCATTCATTTATCGCCTCCCCCACAATCGCCCTATTGAGTTAAAACGGAATGAAATCACAAAGAATCTACCCTTTAGCCTTTAGCTTCGCGTTTCTGGCAACCAAAACGGAAACAGGTAAAAAAAAGCTGCTTGATACCAGCCGACAGCTAGCCAAGGTAAACCCCTGCTTCTTTTCTGTTTCCGGTGGCGCAGGTAAGGCAACGCGTGAATGCACACCTGCGTCAGTTAATGCTATCCACAGAGCCACATCGATTGAAGCAGCGCCCCACATAACTGGCATCGGCACAAGCAAACATGAGATGACGACCTTACTTGAGCATTACAAGGCACGTGACATTCGTCATATTATTGTATTAAGGGGTGATGCCCCCTCAGGACTGGGTGATTTCGGAGATTTCAATTACGCCTGCGATCTCATCAGGTTTATTCGCGATCAATATAATGATTACTTCTTTATAGAGGTCGCAGCCTACCCTGAAACACACCCACTTGCTAAAAGTAGTCAGGCTGACCTGATAAACCTTCGGCAAAAATTTGAGATGGGCGCTGACGCGGCACTCACGCAATTCTTTTACAACCCCGACGCCTTCTTTCGCTTCATCGATGAGTGTGAAAAGCTCGGCATTGATCAACCGATTGTGCCGG
>Ga0316207_10002093_pt1 | contig 21632 bp, 28 predicted proteins | sample 6weekpyrite_MG_FD_204943 | JGI IMG/M metagenome (GOLD analysis project Ga0316207, IMG submission 204943) | Microbial mat bacterial communities from mineral coupon in-situ incubated in ocean water Damariscotta River, Maine, United States -... | ecosystem: Environmental > Aquatic > Marine >...
AAAATATAGCAGAAAATGTATTGTAATCAATAACATATAACTTATTGATTTTATTATGTAATCCATTGCATTTTGCAATGTAAAATTACAGGATTATAGCATGACTAAGACGGTTGCAAAGCCTAAGCGTAAGTCTAACCTAAAAGGTAGGCTACCCGGAGTAAAGAATAAATCCACTCTCTTTAAAGAAGCAATGAAAGAGGGATTTGAGAAGCTCCTTGAGAAAGAATCCAAGAAGGTTTTTATTGCTGTTGTTGAAAAAGCCAAGGAAGGTGACATGACAGCCGCTAAGATGATTTTAGACAGGGTAGTACCTGTCACAAAAGCGGTAGATATTAATGCCTCTGATGTGAAAGCTGGAATGGGTATCACAATTAACATTGATCAATTAGTAGCCAGTACTAGAGATCCTGAGACATTAGATCAAGATATTGAAGATGCTGAGATAATTGAGGATGGTAAATGAGTACTAAGAACGATGTGACAGGAGATTCTATTATCTCTCGGTCTAACACACAGCAATACAGAGATAATTACGACAGAATATTTTACAGAGGTAATCATGGACTACACAAAGACATCACCAATGAGCAAGATGAAGAATCCATCGAAACAGGAACCACCAATGGTCTCGAAGGTATCGAAGCCTTGGAATGTCAAGAAGGCTGCTAAGCTTTCTGATTGTTATAAGTCAAATGAGCATCAATCATCTTTTAAGAAAAATGGTGATTAGTATGAATCATAAAGAGACTTAGCATGGAAAAGAATTCTAATAAAGATCAATCCCCTCGATTTTGGGGTGACGTGGTTAAAGAGATTAAAAGCTCTTTAGGTATCGAAGAACAAAAGACTCATAAGACAGCCGAGGGTGCTGTAAAACATTTAAAGAGGAATAAACGACCATGATCCCATTAGCAATGAAGAATGATGCAAATGGAAATAATTCATTTGCTGCTCCGTTCTCGGACACTATTAATGCCCTATCTTTAGGTGTAGCTACTGCTGAAAGCGCAACCGTACCTGCAGGAGCTAATTTTTGTATCTTTAGTTATACAACAGATATTTATGTGAACAGTTCAGCAACGGCTACTGTACCGGGCGATACGACTGACGGGACTGCTTCAGAGCTTAATCCTACTATTCGTCAGGTAACTGCAGGCGATACCTTAAGTATTATCTCTCCTGCTGCCAGTGTCGTTACTTTGAGCTATTTCTCATAGGTTAACAGGATATTATGCCTAGTTATTCAAAATCATTAAGCAGTGCAACCGCTTACGCAAATGGCGAAGTCCGGTTTTACGATATAAATGCGGATAAAGATTTCTCCGGGCATTTAAAACATGGTCATTACGATGATTATTACCCTTGGTCGAGTACTGCTTATGCTTCTCAGACAGCATCGGATACGACTGATTCAGTAGTATTCCCACGACCTGATTCTGAGACTTCTACTTATGCTCGCCATCGATGGGCGCATCCTGATATGGATTACATTATCCCTATCGCCCTAAAGCATGGAGCTTTTCCTTATTTTCTTGAAGTTGATACCACGAATACTGACGCTGCTTTAGTTGGCAATATTGTGCTAGGCGCAACTCATGATGCTACGGATGCTTACACAGTACGAATACCGGCTGCAACTATTAGTGGTTTAACAGCAGGGGCTAAAAATGTTTACATTAAAGCTATCGACCAAAACGGTAGCGAATTAAAAATATGGTGGACGATTACTAAGGAAGTCGCTGAATTAGACCACTTCTTCTTTGTGGATAGTTCATATACAGGTGGAACAAAGGACGGTAAATTTGATACGCCTTTTGATAATGCTTCTGAGGCAGGCTGGTTAGCGAGTGCCGATGGTGCAAGCTCAGAAGAGAAGATACTTGTCCTAAAAGAAGGGAACTCTTTAACGACACCTTATACCAAAACAGCAGATTGGAACTTTTCAACCGGCGGCTCAGGTTCATTTCCATGTGCCATTATTGGATTATATGGTGAAGAGCCTGTAATGAGCCTTGGTGGCACAAGAGTTATGTGGGGATGGAATAACTCAACCTCTAACGATGGATTCTTTGCAGGATTTAAGCTAGAGAGTTTAAATACTACTTTTGCTGATACAACAGGTGCTATTGCTAAAGAATTTGCTAATGCATGGGATAGAGCTTGTATTTGGAACTTAACGATAGATGCGACAGGTGTTACTTTTTCACCGACAGCTAATAATCCGTCCGTTATCCCAATGGGTAACTCGTCTGGAACGGATGCTAGGGACCACATTGCTATACTCGATTGTCGATACGATGGTGCGGCTGGCGGTGCTGGCTCCAATACAGGCGCAGTTGTTTACCTTAACGGTGTTCGTAATTGTCTTATAGATAACTTAACTGTCTCTAATTGGGGTTTAACCACACAATCATTTACTCTAATTTTTGTTAAACGTAACGCAACACAATTAACAGTCAGGCGCGTTACTGCAATAGATACCGTTGATGTCTCTAGTACAATGATGGATTTAACAGCATCAAACGCAGCAACAAATAACCCCGGTATTTACGAAGGAACGGAGATATTAAGAAATAACTTTGATACCTCCGCAACAACAAGCTTAGGGTATCTACTGTCCGATACTAACCTATCAGGACAAGATGAATTATACATTGGATTTAATACCTTCCAAGGTGGCGTGGTAACACTCGATTCATCTAACGCTGATGAAATAATGATTACAAATAACGCAACTACTGAAACACTCCCGACAGCAGAGGTCACTTTATCTAGCGCAGGTGGTACAGCGGTAACACCTACTCTTGTTGAAAACGAAGAAGAGATGCTTGCAGGGGATTTCGAGACTGATGGTACAGTAACAACAACCTACTTAACTAATAACAGCCTTACTCGCGGTAAGGTTGGGCATGAAATAGCGTAACGCATAGGAATTAAATAATGGCTAATCCTCCAACAGATTATTATGTAGACCCTAGCATTGCAGGGAATAGTGGTGCAGGCACAGTAGGTGATCCTTATGGCGACCTTCAATATGCATTAGACACTATTACTCAAGATACGACTGATGGAGATAGAATTAACGTTAAAGCAGGAACAGCAGAAATATTAACGGCTGCATTATCTCTTACTACTTACGGCACACCTAACTATGCGTATCCTTTAATATTCCAAGGGTACACAACATCTCAAGGTGATGGAGGTATAGGCGCTATTGATTGCCAAACATTTACTGCTATTACAAATGCAGGTAATGGCATCTCATGGTTTGATATGGAAGTGTATGACGGGCCATCTACAGGCTCATTAATAACTTTATTAGGTTTCTCTAGTATCGCAGGCTGTTATATACATGACTCCGATGGTCACGGATTAACAGTATCAGGTGATTACTCAGCAGTAGTAGGGAACAGGTTTGAGGACTTAGGTTCATCGGGTTATCACATGCTTGGTGTTAATAATAATGTTGATGGGCCAATTATAAACGGTAATTATTTTAAGCAGGGCGCATCCAGAACATGTGACCACGCAGCAAAGATACAAGGGCCATATACTGCCTTTACCGCTAACATTATCTCTATTGACAGCACCAGTGATGGCGTAGATTTTACTAAGTACGGATGTTATGTGGATGGGAACACTATCTTATCTAGCTCAGGAACAGGGATAGGGATAAACCTTTCATCAACATTCGATATGTGTAACCACGTTGTAAATAATTATATAGAAGGGTTTAGCGGTGCAGGTGGCGTAGGGTTAAGCAACGCATCATCATCTAATGGTTCAGGTGTTTTTGGTCAAAATGCATATTACAATAATACGACTGACCAAACGCAGAACTGTGAATTAAATTACGAGCTAGGAGATAACGAAACTCTTGGGGCGACAGGGTTAACTAAGTCAGGCTCAGATACTTACGCTAATCGGTTTACTTATTTTGAGCCAGTTGATACGGGTAACATGGTATCAGGTGGATTCCCAGAGGCTTAAATGGCTATAATCCAAAGAGCAAAGGGCGCAGTACAAATAGCTGGTGCTGCCGGTACAGCAGGCAGAGCGAAAGGTGCTGTTCAAATTACAGGTGCAGCAGGTGCGGTTATTTCTAGCCACCCTACGACTGTAGCGCGTGGAGAAACAGGTGTTATTATAGGAATAGTTGGTGCAAGCGCATCTCAAGGCTCTGCTACGATAACTTATGGTGGTGAGAGTTGTACAATAACAACTTATCCCGGTACTTCTGGTAATTTGTTAATTACTATACCGTCTGATATTGATTTACTGTACAAAGAGGAAACTTACTCTTTTGTTTATACAGATGATGATACAAGTACCGATACGAGTAATTCAACGGCAGATTTCACTCCTGCGACAGGACGACAGTTTATTGATTTAGTGAGTCCGGTTTACTCAGATGATGCGTATGCCTGTTATAATTATGAAGGTACTCCAGCTCCTGTAACAGGCGATCAAATAGAGATTAATGAGACTACCGATAGTGAGTCTATACCAATAACAGTCTTACCTGATTCTGCGGTTACGTTAGATAGTATGCCGACAGTCCAGAACACTTACGATGTTCAGTTATTAAGGGCGGCTACAGGTGTTCGTAGCGCTACTTGGACAGTAACATTGACGGTTGATGAAGATACTGTAAGCATAGGGGATCGACGTAGAAATCACAATATCCCTTATAGTCACATGACTCACTCGATGTTTAATAAGTATAAATGACTTGTGTAACTTGTAAATACTACAAAGCTAATGCTTGCCATAAATTCTCTTATCTGTGGGTAAATCCTGTATCAGGTAAAAAAGAATTAAAAGGTATTAAATACGCTGAGAAACAAAGGAAGTATTCAGGTGTCATAGCCTTTATTAGAGGTGAGTGTGGCTCACAAGGAAGGTTCTGGTGTCCTACGGTTTAGTCCAAGAGACTTATACAGAAAACTTAACAGCTTCAGAAGTAACTGTTTTTAAGCAGAATGTTACTAATGTAGAGTTTGTAATGATTGAAGTCGATTTAACGGGATCCCCTTTAGATTCATTTACTATACAAATGAAGGGTCATGCGGCCTCTGATTTAAAAGATATGTTTAGTACTTCAGAGGATTATACTAACCCTATGGGGCTTTTAAGAGGATCTTCATGTGACATGACAACCCTTAATACAGACGGATGGGTGATGTTAGATACAAGAGGTATTTCCGAAATAGCTTTAAAATCCTCTAGTTCAAGTACTACTACTTTAACTGTTAGAGTAGGTGGATAATGGCTTGTAAAAACACTTGGAGTAATGGTAAAGGCGGATCTTTTTTCGTATCAACTGATAACTCAACAGAGACTCTTTTAACAGATACCAGTGTTTTTACTGGAGAGTGGGAAGATGTTAGTAACTATGCTTCGGTTGTTGTTGCGGTTAAAACAGATCAAAATGGTACATTTAGTGTTCAATTTAGTCCTGATGGAGTAAATCAAGATTCAACGCTAACTAGGCAGTACAGGACTTCGCAGATAGAAGCTCCTCATAGGTTTACAGTGACAAGGAAATACTGTCGCGTTGTTTTCACGAATAATAGTGGTTCAGATCAAACTTACTTAAGATTGCAAACATCTTTTGGTAGTTATCCAGAATTAAATGCTCCGACTGATTCAACACTAGCTCAAGATTTTGATGCAACCGTTGTTCGACCAACAGATTTTAAAGAGGAAGTGGCTTTAGGTCTTCGACAAGGGACTACCTTATGGAATAAGTTCGGTTATAACGCTGATATTGATTCGGGTACTCCTGAACTAGTATCCTCTATTGGTGGTGCAATGGCTATCCATACAACCGCTAGTACTTTTGATTTAGTATCAGACTCCGCTAACGATGATGACGGAGGAACAGGTTGCAATTCCGTTGTCGTTTATGGCGTAGATTCTAATTGGGATACGGCAATAGAAGTAGTAACGTTAGATGGTTTAACTCCGGTTACTACGACAACATCTTGGATAGGGCATCCTAATAGGATAGCTATGTTTTTATGCGGTTCAGGGCAAGTAAACGCAGGAACTATTACTTGCACTAGAACAACAGGAGGAGCATCGGTAGCTAATATGCCGGTAGGGGAAGGTGTTACTCAATCTTCTGTTTTTGTTGTTGCCGAAGACCATCAATTCTTAGCTGAATGGATGCTTCTAGGTGTAGCGAGACAAGCCTCACAAAACCCAAAAGTTACTTTTAAATTTTGGGTGTACTCTGCCGTTAATAATGGGAAACAGGAAGTTTTAAGAAAAACAGTTAATTCAGGCGTAGATGTCAGTGTCGAGTTAAACCCTAGTTTATCCTTTCCTATTGGAGAAAAATCTATTGTATGGATAGAAGCTGAATCAGATAAGAATGATACTGAGGTAACAGTTAGATACAGTGGAATACTTCATAGGAATAGTGACGCTTAATGACAGAACTTAATTTCTCTTTACATGAGAAACAATTAGAAATACTTCAATCTAAAGCACGTTTCAAAGTAGTAGCTGCTGGTAGACGGGGTGGTAAGTCTTATTTGTCTGCTGTAATGTTATTAATTAATGCATTAAAAGATACAGATGAGCATGGTAACGATTTAAAGAATAAAGAAGTGTTTTACGTAGCTCCCACTTTCCAGCAAGCAAAAGATATAATGTGGAATTTGCTTAAGGATTTAGGTAAAGATTTAATAAAAGAATCTTGGGAAAACACAGCTACGCTACAATTAATTAACGGGCGCAGGATCAAGCTGAAAGGCTCTGACCGCCCCGATACCCTTCGGGGTGTAGGTGTATCATTCGTAGTTATGGATGAATACGCATTTATGAAACCTGAGGTTTGGGATTTAATCCTTAGACCTACATTATCTGACGTTCAAGGGAACGCTTTATTCATTGGGACACCTGAAGGTAAGAACCATTTTTATGATATATGGATTGCAGCGCAAGAAGAAGAACTTGTGCAATGGGAAGCCTTTCAGTTTAACTCCCTTGATAACCCTATTATTCAGAACACGGAATTAGAAGAAGCTCGCTTAACAATGACTGAAGAGGCGTATCGTCAAGAATACGAAGCCTCTTTTGAAGCGACAGGTGCAGGAACCTTTAAGGCTGAACATATTAAATATGCTGATGAGCCAGAAGAAGAAGGTACAATTTATATAGCTGTTGATCCTGCTGGCTATGGTGAAGGTACTGGCTTAAGTAAGTCAGGTTTAAATAAATTAGATGAATTCGCTATAGCTATTGTAGAGGTCAGTCCTAGTGGTTGGTTTGTACATGAAATAGATGCAGGTCGTTGGGGTGTACGAGAAGCTTCTTTAAGGGTTCTAAGACACGCTCAGAACTATCGACCTGCTGCTATAGGTATCGAGTCAGGGAGCCTCAAAAACGCTCTGATGCCGTATCTTGAGGATCAGATGCGAAGACTGAATGTGTACCCAAGGATTGAGGGATTAACGCACGGTGGTAAGAAAAAGACAGAGCGTATTTCTTGGGCATTACAGGGACGTTTCCAAAATGGACGTATAACGCTTAAGAAAGGCTCTTGGAATAAGAAATTTACTGATCAATTATTAGACTTCCCGAACCCTATGGTTCATGATGACCTAATCGATAGTCTAGCGTATATTGATCAAATAGCTGTTACAGTGTATGACATGGGCTTTGAGCCTGAACAATACGTACCTCTTGATCTTGAGATGGGTATCTGATGAAAAAATGTTATAAAGTTTGTGGACTCCATTGGGAAGGTAATATGCAATTATTAACTGCTGAAAATAACCTGTCGAAAGGCAACAGATATTGGGAAGGTATGTAAATGGGTCTTGATATAGTTGCTCCAGACAGTTCATCAGAAGGCTCACAAATGAAGCCTGAGAAAGCTCTTGTCTCTTGGATTATGGCAAGAGTTCAACCTTGGGAAGATTTTAGAAATACTAACTATGAAGAAAGATGGGATGAATACTACCGCTTATGGCGTGGTATTTGGTCTGATGCTGATAAGTCAAGAGCTTCTGAAAGAAGTAAGCTTATAACTCCAGCTTTACAACAAGCTATTGAAGCTTCTGTTGCTGAGCTAGAGGAGGCTACTTTTGGTAAAGGTAAATGGTTTGATGTAGCTGACGATCTTCAAGATGAAGAACCTAATGACATCAAGCCTTTTAGACAATTACTTCAAGAAGATTTAGACATGGCTGGTGCTCGTTCATCTATCTCTGAGGTTTATCTGAACAGTTCTTTATTTGGTACAGGTATCGGTAAAGTTGTTATTGAAGAAGTAGAAACTAGAGAATTATCACAATCTCCAGTAGATGGATCTAATACGGTATTTGAACCTGACTCTTTAGTTAATACTGACGTTAAGGTAGAATTAGTACCTATATCTCCTTATGAGTTCGTTATTGATCCTGCGGCTAAAAGCATAGAAGACTCTTTAGGGTGTGCTCATATTTTCAATACACCTAAACATACTATTATTGAGAAACAACAATCAGGTGTTTATAACGATATAGATGTAGGTTCTTATGTTGGTGATGCTAAACTATTTGATGATGAAACTCGATCAGATTTTGGAACAGATAAGGTTAAGATTGTAGAATATCACGGATTAATACCTCGTGAGTTTTTAGATATAGAATTAGAAGAAGGTGAAGAATTAGTAGATTTAGCTATTAATCAACAAGACGGTAATGATTCTCCAGTTCAATTAGATTCAGATATTGACTTAGTAGAATCTATTGTTACTATAGCTAATGACTCTGTTGTACTTCGTGCAGTAGAAAACCCTTACTTCATGAAAGATAGATGCTTTGTAGCTTATCAGCATGATACTGTTCCTAATCGTTTTTGGGGACGTGGTATAGCTGAGAAAGGCTACTGGCCTCAAAAGACTTTAGACGCAGAGGTTAGGGCTAGAGTGGACGCTATGGCTCTCACAGTCCATCCAATGATGGGTGTAGACGCTACAAGAATACCAAGGGGTGTCAGCCTCAAGATAGAGCCGGGTAAGACTGTCCTCACGCAAGGTGACCCTAACCAAGTTCTGCGTCCTTTTAATTTTGGTCAAGTAGGAAATCAGACTTTCCATCAATCAGGCGAATTAGAGCGTATGATTCAGATGGGTACTGGTGCTATGGATTCAGCTACTCCTGTAGGTGTTAGTCCTCGTAACAGTACAGCTTCAGGTATGTCTATGATTGCCTCAGGTGCTATTAAACGTTCTAAGAGAACCTTGGCTAATATTGAAAGACATTTCTTAATTAAATTTGTAGAGAAAGCTGCTTGGAGAAAGATGCAATTTGATCCAAGTAATTATCCTACTAAAGATATTAAATTCAAGGTTGCTTCAACCTTAGGATTAATGGCTCGTGAATTAGAACAGCAACAACTGACAACACTCCTTCAAACAACAGAACCGGGTGGTACGGGTTATTGGATGCTGATGAAATCTATTTATGAGAATAGTAGTATCTCTGATAGAGAAGAAATGGTGATGCTTGCAGAGCAAAAGTTACAAGAAAGCTTGCAACCACCACAACCTACTCCATTAGAGCAAATGCAGCAAGCAGAGATGCAAGCTAAGATGCAAGAAAGACAAGTATCACTTCAGATTGAGAAAACTCGTGCTGATACAGAACGTTTACGTGTCATGATTGAAGCACAGAAAGCTGACTCACAAGAAGCTAAAGACCTTACAGCCGCTATGTTAAACGTAGCTAAAGCTGAAGCTGAAGAAGTAGGTACTAACTTAGATAAATATAAAACCATTGTTGACGCTATTTCAGCACAATCACAAGGATTAAATAATGAACCAAGAACTGAAGGACTCGGAAATACTCCTAGACCTGTTTGAACATGATGGGTGGAAACTTTTTATAGATGAAAACCAAAAACTGTTCGATGTATTAAGAGATAATATGTATATAGAGTGTGACTCTAACGACCTGTTTCAACAGCGTAGAGGTACACTAGGGATGCTAAACCAGATCCTAGTTTATGAAGTGACTATTAAAGCTATTCATGAGCAACTAGTAGGAGGGGATAATGACTCGGAGGATTTATGAGTTCCAATGTCCTAAAGGTGTAGTATTTGAAGAATACTGTGACTCTGAACAAAAAGAAGCTATATGCCCTTGTTGTTCACAAAAGGCACAGAGAATAATCTCAGCCGTTAGACTTGGCATGAGGATGGGAGTAGATTCAGCCCTTCCTACGATGGCCGATAAGTGGGCTAAGATGCACAAAGATGAGGCAAAGCGTCAGAACGCTAAATTAGAACAATGATGCTCCTCAATTTTAAATTAATCCATAACCATAAAGGCGGATATAAGTATGTCAATAGTAGTAGATGAACAGCAGTTTAATGAAGAAACTTTACTTCAAGATGAAACATTACATGATCTTAATAAAGTAGAAGAAGTAACCTCTGAACCAAAAGAAGAGGTTTTGGATGCTTTAGAAGATAGTATCGAGGATAATATCCCTGATAAGTTCAAAGGAAAAGAACTTAATGATGTCATTAATTCTTATAGAGAACTTGAAAAAGAACTCGGACGTAAGAATAATGAAGTTGGAGAACTTCGTAAAGTAACAGATGACTTTATTAAACAACAACTAGAACCTACTAAAGAGAAAGAGAATCATAAAATTGACTTGGATGATTTGTTAGAAAATCCAGATGCCGTGATTCAGAAAGCTCTAGACAATAACCCTAAGGTTGCTGAACTAGAGAAACAATTACAACAAGCTAAGATTCAAGAGAATAAATCTCGTTTTGAAGGTAAGCATAGTGATTGGCAAGAGGTTCTTAACTCAGATGATTTTAAAGGCTGGTTAGGTGAATCTTCTGTCCGTCAACAAATGTTTATTGATGCAGACAAGAGATATGATTACGATATGGCTGATGAATTGTTTACCCTTTATAAGGAAGTACGTGGAGCTGCTAAAAGTATAGCTGAAGAAAAGGCTACCACTAAACGCAAGAAAGCTCTTAAAGCTGCTTCTTCAGAGAAAGGGTCAACTCCTGAAGTATCAAAGAAAGTTTATAGACGTGCTGATTTAATACGTCTTAAACAGACTGATAAAGCGCGGTATAATGATTTAGCTGACGATATCTACCTTGCTTATCAAGAAGGACGAGTCCGTTAGGATAAGTCTAATTTAAAATTAAGGAGACCTTAAATGGCTTTAGGTACAAATCATAGTACTACTACTACACAGGCAGTATTCATTCCAGAAATTTGGAGTGATGATGTTATCGCTGCTTATAAATCTAACTTAGTTATTGCTAACTTAGTTACTAAACTTAACCACTCAGGTAAAAAAGGCGATACTATTCATATCCCTAAACCTACTCGTGGCTCTGCATCTTCTAAAGCAGCTAGTACTCAAGTAACATTGATTGCTAATACTGAATCAGAAGTACAGATCAGCATTGACAAACATTACGAATATTCAAAATTAATTGAAGATATCGTAGCTGTTCAAGGTTTAAATTCAATGCGTGGTTTCTATACTGATGACGCTGGTTATGCTTTAGCTAAACAAGTTGATACTGATCTATTTGCATTAGTTGAAGGTTTACAAGGTGGTTCTGCTGGTGGTGGTTACGCTGCATGTGTAATCGGTGGTGACGGTTCTACTCTTTATGATGATGCTGCTAACACTAACGCTGGTAACGGTTCAACTCTAACAGATGCCGGTATCCGTAAAATGATCCAGACTCTTGACGATGCTGATGTTCCAATGTCAGAACGTTATATTGTTATTCCTCCAGTAGAGAAGAAAACTTTAACAGGCATTGCTCGTTTCACTGAACAAGCATTCACTGGTGAAGTATCTGGTGGTAACACTATCCGTAACGGTAAAGTTGGTGATATGTATGGTGTTGAAGCTTTTGTTTCAACTAACTGCCCTACTGAAACTGCTGATGACACTACTACTCAGTACCGTGTTGGTATGATGTTCCATAAATCTGCTTTAGTTCATGCAGAGCAAATGGGTGTACGTTCACAAACTCAATACAAACAAGAATACTTAGGTGACTTATTTACAACTGATACTATTTATGGTGTTGGTGAGTTACGTGATGACGCTGGTATTGGTTTTGTTGTTCCAGTATAAGTAACTGATTGAGGGGCGAAAGCCCCTCTCTTTTATAAGGAGATATTATGCCTTTTTTCAAAACACCTGATGGTGATATTAATGAATACACAGAAGAGTTTGCAGAGCAAGTTCTTCGTCCACAGAATAAATACGAAGAGGTCTCAGAGCCTAAACCTGAGCCTCAGGTAATCAAGAAAGTTTCTAAAAAGAAAGCTAAGAAGGTAGAAAAATAATGAGTACTTATCGGGGTGCTGGTACAACATCTTCTGGTTCTACTTATCAGACTACTGCCGATTCAGTCGCTAATACTCCGTCTGGAGATATTTCAGCAACAAATGTACAAGATGCCATAGATGAGTTAGATTCAGATAAACCTTCCTATGAAGAAGGGACTTTTACTCCTGTTTATAGTGACGGTACTAACAACGCCTCAACATATTCTACTCAAGTAGGATATTATACTAAAATAGGCAGGTTAGTTACTTTTCAATTTACTATCCGTCCTACTAATATAGGAAGTGTTAGTGGAAACATAAGAATTACGGGATTACCTTATACATCAAAATCAGGTATTACTCAAGCATGTGCGGTTGGTTATTGTACAGGACTAGTTATAACAGCTAGTGAAAGTTTAAATGCTTCAGTTACTACAAATAGTACTGATTGTTTTATTTATGTGTTTTCTGAGACTACAGGTAATGCTATAGCGACTGAGACAGAGTTTCCTGTTAATAGTCAAATATCTGTTGCAGGCTCTTATATAGTTTAAGGATTAATATGACTTACTTACAAGCTATCAATGCGGTTTTAAGACGACTTCGTGAAGATGAAGTTAGTACTTATACTCAGTCCGATTACTCTAAACTTATTGGAGACTTTGTTAATGAATCCAAAAGAGAAGTTGAAGATGCGTGGAATTGGATTCAATTAAGAAGTACGGTACAGGTCAGCACTGTATCTGATACTTATGCTTATACTTTAACTGGTGCTGGAAACAGATATAGAATTTTACAGGTAATTAATGATACCCAAGATACTGAGATGCGATTAGCTCCTTATACTTGGATGAATAGGCAGTTCACAATATCTGATGCTAGTACAGGCGCTCCTTTATATTACGATATTAATGGCGATTCTTCTGGAGACCCTACCTCAGATATCTTCCCTATTCCTGATGCTGTATATACACTTAATTACAATATGATTATCCCTCAGGATGATTTATCTTCAGATAGTACATCGATTACTGTACCTACTACTCCTGTTATATTAGGGGCTTATGCTAAAGCTATCTCTGAACGTGGTGAAGACTCAGGTGTTCAATTTGCTGAAGCTATGTCTCGATACGATATAGCTATGTCTGATGCTATTGCAATAGATTCTCAGAAAGTGCCTGATGAACTTAACTGGACGGTTAATTAATGCCTAAGCAACTCATATCTGCAAGTGTATCAGCTCCCGGATTCTTAGGGTTAAATACTCAAAGAAAGGCTGATATACTTAATTATCAGTGGGCTACTAAGGCAGATAACTGTGTAATAGATGATTCAGGTCGTATGGCAGCTCGTAAAGGCTATCGTAGAAATAATACTACGGCTATTACAGCATCTCCTGATGTTAAAAGTATTCATGAATACGTAGATGCAAGTGGTTCAACATTATTAATATGTGCGGCAGGCAACGCCGTATATAAATCAGTTACGACTACAATGACGGATATTACTGGTACTGCTACTACACCTACAGCAGATAATTGGAAGTTTCAGAATTTCAATGGTAAATGTGTAGGCTTTCAAGCTTCTCACGCTCCTATTGTTATCAGCACAGTAGGTGGTTCTTTTGCTGATATAACTCTATCAGGTACTCAACAGCCTAGTACGGCTGCTAATGAATTCTTAGCGGCCTTTGGTCGTTTATGGTGTTTAGATGGTACAGACCTGAAATACTCAGATGCTTTAGATGAGACTGCTTGGAATGGCGTATTTGACTTAACTACTGTATTCCTTAATGGGATGGATGAGCCTACAGGATTAGCTGAATTCAATGGACATTTAATAGTCTTCGGTAAAAGAACTATTACTGTTTGGAATAATCCTTGGTCTCCTTCAGGTGGTGGTACGTTAGATACCAGTGGTATGACATTAGTAGAGAACATAGGTGGTGTTGGTTGTATAGCTAGAGATAGTATACAGCATATTGGTACAGATATTATATTCTTATCTTCTCAAGGTATACGTTCTTTAGGTAGAACTATACAAGAGAAGTCAATGCCTGTTAATGACTTATCTAAGAATATTAATGATGAGCTTAATGTGTTAATCAATACTGAAGTAAAAGCAGATATAAAATCAGGTTATAATAAATTAGAGGGTTTTTATCTAATATCTCTTCCTTTATCTGGAGTATGCTATTATTTTGATTTAAGATCTCAACTCCAAGATGGTTCTTATAGGGTAGCTAAGTGGACTACTAGTTTCACTGCTATTGCTTCAGATGTAGCTGACAATCTTTACTTTGGTACTGCCGGGTATGTTTCTAAATATCGAGATTATTTAGATGCTGTTCTGGCTGACGGTACAGGCGGTAACTCTTATTCTATTGATTATGAGTCAGGGTGGAATGATTTAAGCAGCGAGAACCAGCAAGTTCAAGGTTATATTAAACTTCCTAAGAAGATATCTGTAAGGTTATTAGGTGGTGCTGGTCAAACCTTGAATGTTAAGTGGGCTTTTGATTACGAGGATTCATTTAATTCTTTTTCTAAGACACTTTCCTCTGACGATCAAGCTAAGTATAATGTAGCTGAATACAACATAGGCGAGTATTCTGGCGGATTTATATTTAATAAGGTAAACGCCCCTATGTCTAGATCAGGGCAATTCTTAAAATTCGGTATTAGTATAACAATTAATGGTGGTACAGTGGCTATTCAACAAGTAGATATGTACTCTAAACTCGGAAGGATGGTGTAACTTGAGCAATTATACAAAAACAACTAATTTTACAGCTAAAGATGCTTTATCTACTGGAGATCCGAATAAGGTTATAAAGGGATCAGAACATGACACTGAGTTTGATAATATAGAAACCGCTTCTGCCACTAAAGCTAATAAGGTTGTATCTGGTACAACTAATGCTGTTATTACTCAAACTGCTGGCGGAGATTTACAAGACAGTGGTTATATTTTAAGCGGATTATCTGGTACTTATACTTTAGCTAGTTCAGATGATGTGGTTGATAATTTCCCTTCAGGGACTCTTATGTTGTTTCAACAGACGGCCGCACCTACGGGGTGGACTAAAGCGACAACTCATAACGATAAAGCATTAAGAGTCGTTAGTGGTACAGCTTCAAGTGGAGGTACTAATTCATTTACTACTGCCCTTGTTAATTCTATTGCTGAATCAGGTGCAGTAGGAGATCACCAACTGACCGTTGCTGAAATGCCAGCACATAGTCACGTAATACAATCAGCAAGTAATACCACCACAGGTGGTTTTCAGTCTACGGGTAATGTTGCAACGACTGACAATAGTACAGACTCTACAGGTGGTGACGGCACTCACTCACACACATTACAACTAAATGTCCAATACGTTGACCTCATCATAGCGAGTAAAGATTAGTGCCTAAAGAGATTAAAAAGAAATGCCCTTTAATAGGTGAAGAGTGTTGGGGCTTAGAGTGTGAGTGGTATCAACAAATAAGAGGTACTCATCCTCAGACTGGTGAACCTGTTGATGAGTTTATGTGTGCTCACTTATGGAATAATATTCTACTTATTGAAAACTCACAAATGCAGAAACAAACTGGAGCTGCGGTAGAGTCCTTTAGAAATGAAATGAAGAAAGATAATCACCTATTATTGCAAAATACTGGTAAGGTTCTTTTAGATGATCTTAATTAAGCTATTCATTATTAGTTTAATGATTGCCTTACAAGGCTGTACAACTTACGCAGGTTTAGCTGTACACTCTTCTAAAGATTCTCCTGAATACGATGGAGCTAATCCTTTGTTTGTTATAAGAAGTCAATCAGAGGATGAAAGGTTCTTTTATTTTTGTGAACACGTCTCTAGTGTTCCTGATACAGAAAAAGGGTATGGTTTAAATATGTGCGGAGCAGGAGTGAAATTTTAAATGAATTTACTAAAAACTATGGTAAAGGTACTTAACCTTGATGGTCAGTTATTTACCTTTAATATATTCAGTACCGTTGCTAGTATAGCTGCTCCTGTTCTTGGAGGTCTTCTTCAGAAAGACGCGGCTAAGAAAGCGGCAGCAGGACAAGTAGAAGCTGCTAGAATAGCTGCTGAAGCTGCTGAGTTCGATCCTTATAATGTTCAAGGATTATTTGGACAGGCTATCTTTGACCAAGATGCTGGCACTGCAAGGTTCGATCCTAGTCAGTTTACTTCAGGTATTACAGGTGCTTTACAAGATCCTGTTCAAGGTTTAATAGGACAGAGGCAAACTGATATAGGTCGTCTAGCTCAACAAGGCGCTACAGGATTCTTATCACAAGCTTTGACTACAGACCCTTTTGATGTAGCTCAACAAAGATTCGGTCAATTAGAGAGTATCCTTTCTCCGGGTCGTGAGAGGCAACGAGAGGCTCTTGAGAGCCGTCTTTTACGTCAAGGTAGGTTAGGTAGTACTGGTGGATCACTCCAACAGGAAGGCTTAGAGACAGCGATAGAGCAATCAAGACAACAAGGATTGTTTGATATCTTTAATCAAGCTCAGGCTCAACAACAATCACAGATAGGTCTAGGTCAACAATTAGGTTTATTTGGACAACAACAACAAGAAGTAGGTTTAGGTCAAGCTCTTAATAGGCTTAAAGCTTTAGGTGATATAGAGGCTCAACAAAGAGCTTCTATTGATTTAGGCGGAGTTCTGGGTGGTAGGCAGAGTGCTGCTGGTGCTCAAGCCGGAGCCTTTGGTTTACAAGGTGCTCAAAGTGATGCTGCTGCTCAACTAGGTGCTGCTCAAGGTCTTAGTAGTGCTATAGGTAATATAGGTTCAGCTATAGGTAATATACCTAGTGGAGGTACTGTTACAGGCTCAGGAGCTTTCTCAGGGATGCCTATAGATACTTCTAGAGGTTACCCTGTCATCCCTCGTTCTGCATTTCCATAGGAGATAAATATGCCCGGTGCATTTGATTTAAGTTCTTACGCTTCTCCAGAAGAAGTTCGTAGACGTATAGGTAAAACTCAATTAGCTCAAGCTGCTCCTACTGGTAGCATAAACGATATGATTTACCGTGCTGCTGCTGGAGGCAATATTCAGCTAGGTCAGGCTTTAGAGGGTGCTTTTGGTTTAGAACAGCCTGAGGTTACTCAAGCTCGTAAGATGCAGAACTTCTTATCAGGTATTGATTTTACTGACAGAGAAAGTATTGGCAAAGCTGCCTCAGAAGCCGGAAGATTAGGAGACCCTCGTTTACAAATAATGCTGTCTGATCGTTTCCTAGCTCTGGCTCCTAAAGATTCAGAAACTTATGGAGAGATATACGAGTCACCTAAAGCTAAAGGTGTTTTCCTTAGAAAGAATCTAAAGACTAATAAGACTGAGAAAGTCTTCATAGATCCTGCTGCAACTGCCCAAGCTAGACAAGATGTTAAACCTAAGAAAGGTGCTAAAGCTTTACCTCAGTGGTCTCCTAGTGAAGGGGATTTGAGTCGATTTGATACACTAGGTACTCATAATAAACAATACGATAATCTTGAAGATCAACACCAGATCAAACTTCAGGACTATTTGAAGACTCAGACAGAAGCTATTGTTAATGGTGAGAGGTTTAAAGGTAAGCATGTATCTCCTAATAAAGTATACCTAGATTTATTAAATCAAGCTACAGATCCTAAGAATAATTATGTTATTGATGACTTTGGGTTTAACAGCTTTGATCTAGATAAATTTTCTAAAGATATAGAAAAACAGTTTAAAGGTGTTGTAGGAAGCTCTACTCCATCTTCAGGTGGTTTTAAAATTATAGGATCTCGTTAATGCCTGTATATTCTATACAAGCTCCAGACAATAAAGTATACGAAGTAGAAGCCCCTGAAGGTGCATCTGAATCTGAAACTTTAGAATGGTTTCAAGGTAATTGGCAAGGGACTCCCGAGCCTGAAAAACCTGTGAGTGAGGCTAAGCGTATTAGAGGTTTTATGTCTAATATACGCTCACCTATCGAGCTTATGAAGACTGAGAGTATTCCAGCTCATTTAATCAAATGGCTAAGTACTTCTGAAAAAGAGTATAAACAAAAAGAGTTAGAATCTAAGGAAGATTACATAGCTAATATTCCTGCTATTCAACAAATCTCAGACAGATTAGATTACATAGAAGAAGTAAACGACCCTCGTTTAGAAGAGGAGCATGGTAAGCTTATTGATGCTTACGGTACTTTATACCAAAAATTAAGTAAATCTTATGATAAAGGTGAGTTAGAAGAAGGTTTTAGCTGGGAATCTTTTAAAGAAGCCGTCTCTGATGATCCCGGGGGTATGCTTGCAGAACTAGCTAACACTCTTATGGCTGATCCCGAGTTCTTATTAACCCCTATAGGTTGGGAGAAAGCTGCTGCTTCTGCCACCTCTCTAGCTAAAACCGCAGGAGCCTCTGAGAAGCTCTCTAAGGCTGCTGGAGCTGCTGGAGGTATCGCAGGGTCAAGTGTATTAGGGGCATCTCTAGGAGCTGCTGACAGTGCCTCTAGGCAGTTATCTGAGAAGGGTAAGATTAATCCTGAGCAAACTAAAACTGCTGCTACAATAGGTGGCGTAGCTGCTCCTATACTACTAGGTGGTTTTAAGGCATCTACCCTAGGTGCTAAAGCTATTAATTCAGCTAATTACAAAAGACAGATGACTTCTACCCTAAAAGCTGTAGAAGACAAAGCTCAAGGATATTTAGCTAAAGGTCTGACCGACCCTAAACAAGCTATTAATAGAGCGATCAATGAATCTTTTATTCCCCCTAAGGTTAGAAAAGAACTCTCTAAGCGGCATGATTGGGTAGATGAGTTAAACCTTTCTCCAGAATCGATAGAAGCTAAAGCTCTTAAGACTGCTGCTGATGCAGGTAAAATTAAGACTAAAATATATGATGGGCTAGGTAAGGGTAAAAAATGGGCTACTGATTTATTAGGTAATTTAAGTACTGAATTAGGTAAGATACATCCATCTCTTAAACACGCCGTTAAGAAGTTAGATTTAGATATTGCTACTTCTCTTAAAAAAGGATTAGATGTTAAAGATAGATTCAATATTGTTTTTAAAGGACTTTCTGATTCAGATAGAGTCAAGCTTAATATACATCTAGGTAATGGTAATAGGGCTGGCGTGAATGAACTGATTAATAAAAGCTCTGCTAAAACTGCTATTAAGTCGGGTATCCGTCAAGATATAGATAAATACTTCTCTGATGTATTCACTAGATCAGAAGATGCAGGTATGGGGATAGGCAAGCTTCAAGACTTCTTCCCTATGGAAGTTAAAGACTATAAAGGGCTGTCTGCAAGTTTAGGCTATAAACCTTCTTACATAAAAGAACAGCTATCTAAGGCTATTAATACTAAGCTGAAACTCAGAACTCCAGAAACTCAGGTATCTAAGCATATTTCTATTGAAGATGCTCGTAAGTATTTAGATCCTGATGAGTTCCAAGCTGTTATGAATAAAGCCTTAGCTAAACCTCATACAAGAGGGCGTGGTACTGCAAGACATACAAAATCCCGTACTGTTGAGAAATACACTCCTGAGAATATCAGGTTTTATGCAGACCCTATAGAATCATTCTCTAATTATGTTACATCTATAGAGCCTCGTATAGCTGAGAGTATGTTCTTTGGTGGTAAGAAAGGTACGGCTGCGCCTCATTCAGAGTTTATCTCTAACTCTATAGGTAGGATGGCTGACGATCTCCTCAAGAGTGGTAAAATAATAGATGATGATATAGATAGACTAACTGAGTTAATGACTACTCGATTTGTTCAAGGTACTCGCGCCCCTAGTAGAGCTATAGCTGGATTTAAGAATATCCTTTATGCAGGGACTTTAGGCAATCCTTTATCTGCTATGACTCAGTTAGGTGATTTAGGTAATAGTGCTTATGTTACATCTGTAGCTGAGACAGCTCGACAGGTTCCTAAAGTTTTAGGCAGAAAGATCAATATTAAAATGGAAGACTTAGGTCTTAATAATATCGTACAAGAGTTTGAACATTTAGGCAAGACTGCTAAATTCTTAGATGCTTCCTTAAAGTGGTCAGGTTTTAAAGCTGTTGATCGTCTAGGTAAAGAGACTGTCTTAAATGCTGCTTTTGCAAAGCATAGTAAACTAGCTAAGACCGCTAAAGGCCGACAAGGTATTAGAAGTAAGTTTAAAGATGCCTTTACTCCAGACGAAATGGCTCAACTATTTACTGACTTAGCCGCTAAACGTAGCACTCCTAATGTTAAGTATTTGTTATGGCATGAACTAGCCAGGGTTCAACCTATTTCTTTATCTGAAATGCCTGTTAAATATTTACAACACCCTAATGGTCGTATCTTCTATATGCTTAAGACTTTTACTCTTAAGCAGCTAGACCTTGTTCGTAATGAAGCGTATAAAAAAATTAGATCGGGAGATGTTATAGAGGGCGTTACTAATCTAGTCAAATGGTCTGCTATCTTAGGAATGAGTAATGCCGGTATTGAGCAATCTAAAGCTTGGATACGTGGTGAAGATGTAGAGTTCGGTGATATGTTTATAGCTCAATTATATCGAAACTATGGACTCTCTCAATATGTTCTTGATAAGGCCAAACAAGGTAATGTGTTTGCTCCTAATGGTGCTGTAGCTGCTTTAGTATTACCTCCAGTAGGTATTATTGATGACGGTATAAAAGACTTAGCTAATTTCGGAGAAAGGTTTGAGAGTTTAAAACATGTACCTCCTTTTGGTAAAGGTTTATACTACCTTATGAAAGAGGAAGAACGTTAATGACAAAGGAACGTAGAATGGAAGATCGCTGGCACTTAGACAAAAGAGTACCAATAGCTATAGTCGCAGGTTTGTTTTTACAGACAATTTATTTTACTATCTTTTTGACTAAACTGGATGATAGGGTAGCTGTGCTAGAGAAAGATAGTTTAGATTTACATAAGACTATTGAGGATATGGCAGAGATACGTATCCATCAAAAGTACATGGCTGAGAAACTAGACAAGATCGATAACTTCTTACGTGATGATGTTGAATGGCAGCCTCAGAAGAAGGTTAGAAAATAATGCCCTCTTTTAGTGCAAAATCTTCTGATAGATTGAGTACCTGTGAACCTGACTTACAAAGGTTATTTAATGAGGTCATTAAAGATATTGATTGTACCGTCTTAGAAGGCCACAGAAGCCCTGAGAGGCAAGAACAGCTTGTATCTGAGGGGAAGTCTAAGACTCTTAAATCTAACCACTTATATAGCCCCTCAAGAGCTGTAGACGTGATGCCTTATCCTGTTATATGGGGAGATAG
>Ga0316207_10002094_pt1 | contig 21631 bp, 24 predicted proteins | sample 6weekpyrite_MG_FD_204943 | JGI IMG/M metagenome (GOLD analysis project Ga0316207, IMG submission 204943) | Microbial mat bacterial communities from mineral coupon in-situ incubated in ocean water Damariscotta River, Maine, United States -... | ecosystem: Environmental > Aquatic > Marine >...
ATGGGCTTGCACAATGTTTGCGTGATGCGGCTGACGCTGTTAATAAGCAGGTAACTAAAGATCAAATTGAAGCTGTAGATAAATTAACAAAATTAGGCCAAGAGCTTGGAATGTATGACAGCTAACGGTAAGGGTAAGCCGACCGCGACACAAGAACACTGGAGACTTTGAAAATGAACGGAACCACAGCACACAAAGCAATCACCGAGGCAGCGGGTCGGCTTGACCCTGTTGTTATACGGCAGATCGAAACCACCCTTAAAAACTGTTACAGAAAGCACGTAAACATGGATGATTCGATTGGGTGGGATGAGTTAGGTGATCAGATATTCAATACACTCTGCAATTTGATTGGCGACGACGCTTTTGTGGAGTGGAACGAGAGCACTAAATAAACGGAGGCGTTATGTTTGGCGATGATTTTTGGAGATTGGTAGAACGGTTAATTATTTTCCTGACGGTATTTGCTGTAATAGGCATCGCATCGATAGGTTACTTTATCTACCAGTATTTTGCCGTATAACAACGAATAGACCCAAAAGTGGGGCAGAAAACCACTATTGAGCAGTAATTACGACAGTCGTTAACCTATCACCGGGGGAGAGATGAGCAAGATTAGGAGGTCAGCGAAACGTACAGATTGCCAGATAAGAATTCCAGGCATTTGTAACTTTGATGAAATGACAACGGTTTACGCCCATAAAAACGGCGGCGGCATGGCGATGAAGAATAACGATATACTAGGGGCGCGTAGCTGTTCTAGCTGCCACGACGCCGTAGATGGTAGGCTGGAAACAGAGTACGGTCGTGAGCAGCTTCTAGTGATGTTCTACGAGGGGATATTCAGGACACAGCTACAGTTGATTGATGAAGGGCTAATCGAGGTTAAATAATTGGGAAGAAAGTATCTAGCTAAAGCAGACAGGAACCAGCCTGAAATAGTCGCCGAATACCGGCGGCTTGGCGCAACAGTGAAGCCGGTACACATGGTCGGCCAGGGCTTTGTTGATATCGTCATCGGCTACATGGGTGTATCAGACTTGGTTGAGATTAAAGACCCTGAAAAGCCGCTAAGCAGCCGAAAGCTAACGCCGATGGAGCTTGATTGGCATAAAGACTGGCAAGGATCGGCGCGGGTAATCGAGACAAAAGACGATGTGAAATCGCATTTAGATGAAATATTACAGGCCATTGAATAGACCGCTAGATGGGCTATAATCGGATGAATCAATAATTTAGGTGATTTATGGCCTGGTACAATTCATTGTGGTTAAATCGGAAAAAGGCAACGGTTGATGCTACTAAAGTGCCTGGCGCGTTAACGGACTATCTCGCAACTATTGATCTGCGAGATTCTGATATTCAGTCGCAAATTCAGGCAGACGGGGCAGATATACTTGTCACAGCGACGGACGGTACAACAAAGTTAAACCACCACATACAACAAAGAAAACACTTAATTCCTGATGGCGTGTGGAGCTGGTTCTCCAACCCAAGGGCGATTTATCACAGCGGGACGCACGAAAAAACTTATTGGGTAGTGGTTGCTGATGGTGGTGACATAGTTATTTACAGCTACAATCATAAAACTGCGGTTATTGATAATTTCACGCTAGATGTTGCGCTGCAAGATGATGACCATAACCACGGAAGTATATATGTCAGAACCGATGGGAAACTTGTAGTTGCGTGGGGTAAACATAATGTTGACGCAAATCACTATTACAGGGTGTCAACAAACGCTGAAGATATTAGTGCTTGGGGTACAAAGCAAACCATTACGCTAACGAATTCGCTCACATACCAAAATTTAATTTACCTAGAGTCTAATTCCACCCTATACCTGTTTTATCGCCACGCAAACAGCGGCACATACACGTGGAGATATATCACAAGTGCAGATGAGGGAAGCACTTGGAGTACAACTGAAAACGAATTTTGGACAAACGGATCATCAAATCAACTCTATTGTCAATTTGCTAAAAACGGAACGGATAGGATAGATGTTGTTGCCACAGATAGACACCCGTCGCACGCGGGGGCAGCTAGTGTTTACCATATGTATCTTGAGGATTCCGTAGGAGATAAATGGCGAAAATCAGATGGCACAGACATAACTACATCTCTTCCTCTAGCCCCGGCTGACGTTACTCAGATATACGATGGTACGACAAACGAAGGGTGGCTTTGGGATATTGCGATAGACGATAGCGGATATCCTTGTGTGTTATTTCCGGTGTTCATGTCAAGCACGGATCACAGGTATTACATAACTAGATGGGGTGGGTCGTCATGGAGCACGCCCGCGCAAATAACAACTGCTGGGTCGTATCTATACGCAGCCGAGCCTAATTATTCAGCAGGCATAGTATTTGATCGTAGTGATGTAACTCTATCTACTGTCTATTTGATAAAAGAGGCATCAACTGTTTTTGAGGTGCAGAAGTGGGTAGATTCTGCCGGATGGTCAAAGTCGGAAGATGTCACCACAGGCTCAACAGCAGGTATAGTGCAAGCGAGGCCCGTATCTCCGTGGAACCAGCCGGCTAACAAAAGAATGGGGGTTATTTGGTGGTCTGGCAGTTATGTGACATACGTTAATTTCCATACCAACATGCATTGTTATCCCGCACTATTGCCAAGATTGGTGGTTAAAATTCCGTCGGTTTCATCTTCCGTGGACACTGACATTTATGTCTATTACAACAATGCGACGGCAACTGATCAGCAAGACCAAATAAACACTTGGTCGGATGTATATTTTCATATCGATTTTGATTTCGAGCCGGGGCGCAAGGGGTCGGTAGATAAAACTGGTAATGCATACGACTTTACTCAAAATGCGAATTTCGGCACAGGGAATATGTTGTCTCCTGAAGATGCAATCACTGAAATTGGTGGAGCTGTTGACTATGAAGGCGTTGCGGGGGATTTCGGAACTATAGACTCAAGTTTTAGTCTAGCTGGAGATACTGAGTTTTCTGCTGAAGCGGTTGTTAAGTGGGACGGCGGCGGGATAAATGAGCACACGATATTGTCAAGTTGGGCAACTGCGGGCACTTCTGCACAATTTCTATTTAGGATTGAGCCAGCAGATAGTACGTTGGAAGTTTTCTTAACGGTTGAGCCAAACACAGCAAAAGGAGGTACGGCTACTGGAACATCAGTTGGTACAACAAACTATGAACATGTAGCCGCAACTTTTGACGCTGCAGATGTGAGAGGGTGTGACGAAACAGCTTGTGCAGTAGCATCAACAACAGGTGCGGCGATGGATGCTAACGCATCACCACAGCTGTTTGTTGGTAAGACAAACCCAGCGCATACCTTAGTAACAGATTATTTTAAGGGGCATATTGCCCAGCTAAGGTTTAACAAAGCAAGGCGATCAAGCGATTATTTAACAGCGACTAAAAACAACTTAACTGATATGTCTGCATTTTACACGCTGGGCACCGAAGAGACCGAACCGGCTGGCGGTGCTACAATACCAATATTAATGCATCATTATATGCACAACATAGGATCATCGGTCTAATGCAGCTACTGAAAGCGGATACGCTGACTAAAGTTTTGATAGGCCCGGCTGTTGCGGTTGGTGACGGGTTTACTCCGGTAACTACGCTGGCGCTAACAACGGCTGATGAGGCAGAGATTCTCAAACATGACGCCGCAGCAGTCACAAGTATTTCAGCTAATACGTTCGCGGCGATAGCCGGCGCTGATGGGTACTACAACCTGGCAATCACCGCAGCCCAGCTAGATACCGAGGGGCGCTTAACTGTAATCATTAATGATGATTCGCTAATATTGCCTATACGGTGCGATTTCATGGTGGTGAATGCTAATGTTTTTGACTCTCTCTATGCTGCTAGCGGAACGGATGTGCTGGATACCAATGTAGCGCAATGGCTAGGGACAGCAGTAGCCACGCCAACAACGGCAGGCGTCCCAGAGGTTGACACCACTCACGTTTCAGGAACAGCACAGACAGCAAACGACAACGGCGCAGACATCAACACCCTGCTAACCCGTATCGTCGGCACCCTAGCAGCAGGCACCCACAACCCAGCATCGGCGGCACAGATAGCGGTACTGAGTGACTTGATTGATGGCGGCAGGCTTGATCTACTGATAGATGCAATCAAGGTCGTGACAGATGCACAAGCGGCAACCGGCACAGGATTAACCGCAATACCGTGGAACGCGGCATGGGATGCAGAGGTTCAATCAGAGGTGAATGATGGTTTGGTTGCGTTCTTTACTTCAGCAGCGCAGCTAGTTGATGACATTTATGATGAGGCCACAAGCGGCCATAATGTCGGTGGATCGTTTGGCAAGGCGATAAGGCAGATAAAAGAGGGCACAGTATCGGTCGAGTCAGCCGTGAACGATGTTAGCGCAACAACCACCAGTTTTGTTACAGACTTAACGGAAGCAACTGACAATCATTACACTGATGCATCACTTGTATTCATTAGCGGGGCATTGACTGGGCAATCTAGGTCTATTTTCTCGTATAACGGGACGACTAAAACTATAGTCTTGGATGAGGCGCTAACAGAAGCACCAGCAGATGGTGATGGCTTTATCGTTAAAACCGATCATATTCACACGGTTGCGCAAATACAATCCGGATTAGCGACCACAGCAGAGCTTGACAAAGTGCCAAAATCTGACGGCGCAGTAGCCCATAACGCCACAGCCTTGGCAGCAATCACTGCTGATGTTGTGGGTGATGCGGTAATAGCCGAGCTAACAACCCAAGGCGACACGAACGAAACCAAGCTGGACACGTTGACGACTAATGTAGCGACGGTTGATACGGTTGTTGACAATTTGAATCTAGGCATTATCTACGGGGCGGCAGCTACCGGAACCCTGTCCACAACTCAGGCAACGTCTGACTTGACCGGATACGCTAATGACCAGCTAATTGGTAGGGTGATTATCTGGACGTCTGGAGCATGCGAAGGAGAAGGCGCGGACATTACGGATTACGCCAGCGCCAGCGGATTGCTGACATTTACGGCACTAACAACAGCGCCAGCAAACGCAGATACATTCAAGATTGTCTAAATGGCCTTCTCCGGCTCACAAGTAACACGAATAGGTCTATATGGCGGCTCAAGGTCGCTTTATGGGTCTTTTGCAGGTAAAGCAGTAGCCCCTCCAATATTCGCAGGCACTATTCCAGATATAAGCCTAACCGAAGGCGGCCCGTCAACTGACTATGATTTAAGCGTCTATTTCACCGGCGCAGCTAGCTACGCAATCGACCCAGCAGTAGAGGCCGGATGGGCGTTTAATACCACCACAGCCATTCTAACCGTTGTACCTGATACCGTAGGCACCTATGGCGGCTATATCGTCACAGCAACCAATCCAGGCGGCACAGTAGACAGTAATAGCTTTGGTGTCACGGTAACCGCAGCAGCAGAGGACTCGGCAACGGGCGGGTGGTGGTTTGCTTATGACTACGAGCTAAGACGGAAAGACGAGAAAAAGAAAAAGCGTCAAGAATTAAGACGAAAAGCCGAAGAAATACAGGAAGACGTTGATCGTGAGCTGGTCCAGGCCCTTCAGGCCAAGGCGGAAGAGGAAGACCGGCTAGCAGAACTGAAGCGACTAAGCAATCTTGCCGAACAATACAGGGATGAACTAAACTTAGTTCTCAGTGACAGAGCAATACAGGCCGCTGAACAGGCTATACTAAAACAGACGTATTCAGCATTAGAGCGATTTGAGCGTGAATTGGCCAGGGCAAGGGAAGAGGAAGAGTTTCTCTTAATGGCTGCAAACATAATTCTAAACAGTTGAGATTATTATGAGCGATGAGAAATTAGAAATTATTTATGGCGCTAAGGTACTTAGGCCTTCAGTAGCGTTTAAGATTTCTGTTTCTGAACCGGATAAGTGGGCAGTATTTAAAGACAAGCTGCATACCTTTTATTTAAAGTTTATGATGGTTTCGTGCTTTGCTGTGGCGATTTACTTTGCAAACTTAATTGGTGGATGATATGGGCTGCAAAAAGAAGAAAGGCGGCGGTAAACGCAAATGATAAACATCTATCTACAAATGCGAGGTTCAGAAGTGCCAGAAGGTTCGAGCTTCGACGTAACCGCCTATTTCCGAACAAACGGAGCCGGGACAACGCCGACAACAGCTAGATACCGCATTGACAACCTGACGACAGGCGGCAATGATCGAGCATGGACAGACCTAACACCGGCTGAATCAATCACTATCCCAATCACCCCAGACGATACAGCAGTAACTGTAAATGACCGAAAAGAGCATAAACAAATAACGGTAGAGGTAAATACTGACTTGGATACTCAGGTAAGACAGCAGATAGACTTCACTGTTAATAGGATAAGTGCTTTCTAATGGCATACAAAGACGAGCACAGGAAAGTTACTGATGAAATAATAGCGGATTTAGCAAAAAAGCTTGCTGATAGTATTGATGCAGATATAGTCGAGGGGATTCTAAACGGGAAGTCATTTGCAAGATTAGAACTAAAAGACGGGGTTGTTCACAGAGAATCAATCCCATTTCCTAGCGTATACATTACTAGTGAGAACAAATAGTTAATAAAAAAACGAATATGGCAGAACGTGGCGGACAATCAGGAAACAATAACGCAGGCAAAGCCAAGCCATGGCAGGCCGCAATTAATCGCGCATTGGCGAAAAGATCGAAGGTAGCTGAAAGAGAGGCCCTAGATGATTTGGCGGAAAAGTTACTAGAAAAGTGCGATGAAGGCGACTTGGCAGCACTAAGGGAAATGGCAGACAGGATTGAAGGTAGAGCAGCCCAAAGCATGACCCTTTCAGGCGATGAAGACGCACCACTAATCACACGGATAGAGCGTGTAATTGTCAACACTACAGATCAAGACAGCTAAAGTATTCGAGCCTCTTCTAGCTCCGGCACGCTACAAAGGCGCTTGGGGCGGTCGTGGTTCGGGCAAGTCTCATTTCTTCGGTGAGCTACTAATCGAAGATCACATGTTAAACCCAGGACTAAGGTCTGCCTGTATTCGTGAAGTCCAGAAGTCACTTAAGCAATCAAGCAAGCGATTACTAGAGGATAAGCTAGCAGCGTTCGGCCTTGGTGCCCGTGATGGCTTCAAGGTCTACAATGAGCTTATAGAGACGCCTGGAGACGGCGTTATCATCTTCACAGGCATGCAAGACCACACTGCCGACTCAATCAAGTCGCTGGAAGGCTTTAAACGTGCCTGGGTGGAGGAAGCGCAAAGCCTATCTGCCAGGTCATTGGCACTATTACGGCCTACCATACGTGATGAGGACTCCGAGCTGTGGTTTAGCTGGAACCCACGACGCAAGACTGACCCGGTTGACATGATGCTGAGAGGCGAAAAGCTACCGACAGGCGCGCAGGTTGTCCGGGCTAACTGGTCTGATAATCCTCTATTTCCGTCAACTCTGGAACAAGAGCGCATCGATTGTCTCAATATCACCCCTGAACAGTATGACCATATTTGGGATGGCGGCTACGCTACGGTCCTCGATGGGGCTTACTACGCTAAGCTGCTGCAAGAGGCCAAGATCGAAGGGCGAATTGGTGTTGTGGCTGCTGACCCGCTAATGACTATCCGGTTATTTGCCGATATAGGTGGTACTGGGGCAAAAGCTGATGCCTTCACGCTGTGGGCCTGTCAGTTTGTCGGCAAGCAGATTCGAGTGCTGAATTATTATGAAGCTGTTGGTCAGCCGCTAGGGACGCATCTTGAGTGGATGAGAAGCCAAGGCTACACGCCAGAGAAAGCGCAAATATGGCTGCCACACGATGGCAGCTCAAACGACAAGGTTTACGATGTCAGTTACGAGTCAGCACTAAAGCAGGCCGGTTATGAGGTAACAGTAGTGCCAAACCAGGGCAAAGGCGCGGCCAAGGCCAGGATTGAGTCATCAAGACGGACATTTCCGTCGGTATGGTTTAACGAGGCAACAACAGAGGGCGGAGTATCGGCATTAGGCTGGTATCATGAGAAGAAGGACGAAGCCCGCAACATTGGTCTAGGCCCTGAGCACGACTGGGCTTCACATGGGGCTGACGCTTATGGTTTAATCAGCGTTGTATACGAGAAGTACAGCAACAAAACCACAACAACCGGCGACCCTTATGCTGGTTTTCGGAGGGGATGATGAGTGACACAGAAGGCTTAATCATTAACACGCTGGCACTGCTGATTGCATTGGCGGGAACTGTCTTCCTTTGCATGATGCTTTGGATTGGCCCCATCATCGGGGCTATTATATTCGCAGTGACTTATGCTTACATCGCAATGACTTCGTTGCGCTTTGTTGACAGGATGTTCCATAGCGCTAAAAACTAGCAATATCAAGTAGATTGACCTAAAATAGTCGGAGCTGAGATTCCCAACCAAAGGAGGTGATCGAAGTTAGGCGCAGTCGGGCCGAAGAACGCACCGTTTTAATCAGTAAGGTAACGTCGGGAGACGTGACAACGGTTTAAACAATGTCGGGAGACATGGTTAATGGCAGCAAAAGAAGATAGCAAGAAATTGCTAAAAACGATTAGAGATCGATATAAGGTCATGACTGAGGCCGATGATACTAATCGCAAGGCTGCAATGGCTGATATGAAGTTTACTAATGTCCCAGGCGCACAATGGGACGAGAACATGAAAACCGAGCGCGGCGACCGTCCGTGTTACGAATTCAACAAACTGCGAGTCACCTGCAAGCGCGTCATCAATGAGATGCGTGCCAATCGCCCGTCCGGCAAAGTTCGCGGCACTGAAGACGGCGACAAAGAAACAGCCGAGATTTATGAGGGCTTAATCCGCAATATTTGGAATGTCTCAGACGGTGATACTGTCATCGATACCGCTGCTGAGTATCAGGTTGCTGGTGGCATGGGTGCATGGCGCATCATTACTGAGTACGCCAATGACAACGCATTTGATCAGAACATCAAGTTAGAGCAAATCCATAACCCTTTCTGCCTGTATGCAGACCCATCGGCTAAAGACCATCTAAAGCGTGACGCACACGATTGGATTTTGACTGAAAAGGTCGCTAACTCAGAATATGAAGCCAAGTATGGCAAGGCTGAAAAAGTTGATTGGGAAGAGTTAGAGTTTGACGATGAGGAAGACTGGTCGAACGAGGAAGAAACCCGCGTTTGTGAGTACTGGTGGAAAGAGCCGGTAGAGAAAGAGATTTGGCAGCTAGAAGACGGTAAAGTCATTGACTCAGAAAGCGACGAAGCCGCGCTTATTGACCAAAACACAGTTAAGAGCCGCCGCACCATCAAAACACACCAGATTAAAATGTGTATCGCCTCCGGTGATGCCATTCTCGAAGGCCCGACAGACTGGGCAGGTAGTATGCACCCGTTTGTCATGGTTTATGGTGAATACATTGTCATTGATGGCAAGATTCACTGGTTCGGACTCCCTCGATTCGCCAAAGACGCACAGCGCTCGTACAACGTGTCTAGAACGGCTATTGCTGAATCCATAGCTAGCGCACCACTGGCCACACACTGGGTTACTACAACTCAGGCAGAGGGCATGACGGGCGAATGGGCAGAAGCTCACCAAAAGAACTTCCCGTTCAAGCGATATAACCCCGACCCACTAGCCCCAGGCGCACCACAGCGCACAGGTGGCGCAGATGTTCCTGTCGCATTAATGCAAGAGTCACAAATAGCCTCTGAAGAGATCAAAGCGGTCACAGGCATTTTCTCTGCTGACATGGGCGCACCAAACCAGGCCACAAGCGGACGACAGGAAATAGCACGCCAGCAGCAAGGCCAGATTGCCACATTCAATTACCAAGACAACCTATCTAAAGGCATTCGCCGCACATGGGAAATACTGATTGACCTTATTCCTCAAGTGTTCGACACAGAGCGGAACTTGCGCCTTCTTGGTGAGGACGGGTCGGAAACATACGTCAAAATCAACACCTTTGTTCAAGACCCGGCCACCGGCGAATCAATCAAGGTTCATGACTTGGCTGAGGGAACGTTCGACGTAACCATCACAACCGGCGCAGGCTTTGCTACTAAACGACAAGAAGCCGTCGAAGCTTACATGAGCTTGACGCAGGGCAACCCAGAGATCATGGGTCTGGCTGGCGACCTGATATTTAAATCAATGGATCTTCCATATGCCGATGAGATAGCGGATCGATTAAAAACCATGCTCCCGCCGCAGATACAAGAAATGCTCAATCAGGATGCCAAAGTACCACCTGAAGTCAAGGCCATGATGCAGCAGGCAGAGCAAGCCATGCAGCAAGTGCAGCAGATGGGCCAAGAAGTGCAGGCAGCAGCAGCAGAGGCAGAGAAAGAAAAGAGCGTCAACGACAAGGACAAAGCCGAGATCAGGACACTGATTGCCAACCTGAAGACCGAAGAGGCGAAGTTTGAGGCCAAGGTTGCCAAGGAGCTAGCCGGGCTCACAGAGCGTCAGTCTAAAGTCGTTATGGCCGAGCAGCAATACAAAGGCGACGGAGAGATGGCGCAAATGAATCAGGCACATGAGCAGTTGATGGTGGACGCTGCCCAAGCTGTTGAGTCCATGTCTCAGATGTCAGACCAATTCACTAGATATGCCGTCGGCGTTCTGAATGAAATATCAGAGAAGGCCGAGGACAAGCCAAAAGTAATTCGAATCGACTCATACAGAGAGAACGGGAAGCTTGTGGCTGTACCGATTTACCAAGAACCCGACTCGGAGGCTCCGAGGCAGGCCGTAGAGGCCCAACCAGAGTAGAGACAAATGGAAGACGACGGATTAGAACACATCGATGCACCTGAACCAATCGAAACCGAGGTAGCGGAGGCAGCCCCGGAGGTAGAGGAAGAGCAGAAGGCCGAAGAAACGGCGTCGGAATCATCGCCCGACACAGTGGACGAGCAGAAACAAGATGGCGTCCAAAAGAAAATTGACAAGCTAACCAAAAAGCAGCGAGCGGCAGAACGTGACGCGGCCTACTGGCGTGAACAGGCATTAAAGAACCAGCCTCAAGCACCAGTAGAACCGGCAAAGCCAGAACCCATCAAGACGCTTGAAGACTTTGGGTACGACGAAGCAAAGTACCAGCAGCATCTTTTTGAGCAAGCCCGTAAGGACGCGGTTAATGTAGCAAAAGCCGAATTGCAAAAAGAGAGAGAGCAGGCGACAGCGCAGGAACGTGCAGCAAAGTTTAATGAGCGCATTGAGAAGTTTTCGGACACGGTAGACGATTTTGACGAGGTTGTCAGAAACGAAAACCTATCGATTACACAGGTAATGGCGGACGCAGCTTCGGAAATGGAAACAGGGGCGGAAGTTTTGTATCACCTGGGCAAAAACCCAGACGTTGCGAGAGAGATTTCCCGTTTGTCTCCGTTTTCTCAAGCCCGTGAAATGGGTCGCATTGAAGCAACGCTAGCGGCTAAAGCCAAAAGCGGCGAAACGGTTAGCAAGGCACCAGGACCAGCGCCCAAGCTCGCAGCCGGTAATCCGTCGGTTAAGAAGAGTTTGGACGAACTTGAAGGGGCCGCATACAACGCAGCCCGTCGAAAATACATAGAAGCTCACAGATAGAGGTTAAAAAATGGCTAATACATTAAGTGTTACCGATAGGGTTCTCAAGGAAGCGCAGCGTATCGCGCATGAGAAACTGTCATTCATTGGAACAGTCGACAAGCAGTATGACAGTTCTTTCAAATACAACTCACGCAATGGCCCGCAAGGTCAAAGTCTGCGCGTTCGTGAACCTAATCAGTACACACGCCGCCAAGGTTCGCGTGTTATGGATGTGCAAGACCAGAACGAAAGCACACAGACTATCACTGTTGCGACTCAGGACGGTGTGGACATGCGCTTCAACTCGCAAGAGCTTATCCAGTCTGTTAACTCTGATGCTGCATGGGATGACTTCAGCAAGACCTATATCGAACCTGCAATGTCATCACTGGTATCGGGTATTGAGTCTGACTTTATCGCCTATTGTACGAAAGCAACCTATAACGTGGCAGGCACAGCAGGCACGCCGCCTACTGACCTTGCAGCTATCGGTGCAGCGCGTGCAAAGCTTAACCAGGGCCTAGCTCCGAAAGACGGCAACCGCTACGTACAGATGGAGTCTGTGACCATGGGCGGCTTGGTTAATGGTCTGAAAGGTCTGTTCCATGATGGCCAGCAGGTCAAAAAGCAATACCGCGAAGGCATGATCGGTCGTACTGGTGGCGCTGACTGGTATGAAAACGAGCGCATGTGGACGTTAACAAATGGTGCTGATGTAGTTGGTGCTGTTAATGATACTGCCATTGCTGACGGTGATAGCACTATTACAGTTGACGGCCTAACGGCTGCCCCTGCTGTTGGTGCGGTTTTTACCTTCGACGCTACTTATGCGGTTAACCCTGAAACCAAAGCGGCATACAGCCACTTGCAGCAGTTTGTAGTAACGGCGGCAACTACCACGTCAATTACATTCTCACCAGCGCTTCAGAGTACCGGCGCTAAGCAGAATGTAGATGCTTTGCCTTCTAATGATGATGTCATTACTTTTGTTGGCAGCGCTTCAACAGGCTATGTTCAAAATCTGATGTACCATAAAGAGGCTTTCCAGTTTGTAACTGCTGATCTGCCCCTGATGGATGATGCACATAAGTGTGTACGCAAGACACAAGATGGCTTGAGCATGCGTTGCTGGCAGGGTTCGGACATCCGAAACGACGAGCTGTTAATGCGTATCGACATTCTGTATGGAATGGCCGCGCTTCGTCCTGCTTGGGCATCACGTATCACTAACTAAATTGTAATTGGAGAAATATCATGGCTTTAGAAGAACTAGGTTACAAGGCACCGGAGGGCTGTATCGCTCACGGTTTACATCGACAGGTAATCTCAGGCGTCGGAGCAACAACAACGGCTTATCAGCTAACTGCTGAACAATCCGGCTCGCTTTGCTTGTTTGATGCTGCTGATGGCGTTGTCTACACCCTGCCCGCACCAGTAGTCGGTATGGAGTTTGACTTCCTGGTGACGGTAGCGGGCACGAGTAATGCGTACTCGATTGACACAGACGCAGCGACTACCTTTATTGGCGGTGGTGTTGCGGCTGTTTCGACGACTGTTGCGGAAGGTGGTGATAGTTTTGTTGCAGATATTGCGGCAACTGTATCATGTGACTTGGATAGTGATGTTACTGGCCGTTTGGTTGGCACTCAATTGAAGTTGGTATGCTTGAGTTCGACCACTTGGGGCATCTCAGGCGTTATCCATGGCGTAGGCACTTTGGCTACACCGTTTGCATAACACGTAGTAAATGGACGCCCCTCGAAAGGGGGGCAACCTTTAAGGAGGTATCATGGCAACACGAATGAAACACAAAGATCATGGCTTCACTCATGTTTATTCAGACGCAGAAGAGAAGGCGCTGAATAAAAACGGCTGGGTTCGTGATGAGGCAGAAAAACCGAAAGTCTCTTCTGAAGACGAAGCACCAAAAGCAAAGCCAAAGCGTAAACCGAGATCATACAAATGACAAATCAAGACGCTATTGACCAAGCTATGAGGTATGCCGGTATTCTGGCGGCTGGTGATAGCGCAAATGCTACTGATTCGGCGGATATGCTGACAGAGCTTAACCAAATGCTTGCAGCTTGGGCGGTTGAGGATAAAGACCTTCAATTCCCGCCACAGGACACGCTAGGAGATACGTTCCCAGTTCAAGCTTGGGCAGAGGGGCCGGTAATAGCAAACTTGGGCACGCGAGCTTGTGCAGCGTTTGAACTGCCTGCTTCACAAGAGCTTGCAATGCTGGCATCGAATGGTCGGAACCTAGTTGCAAAAGTGTTGATTGGTGCGAATATGCGGCCTTTGGATATGTCGCACATGCCCAAGGGTGCTGGTAATCGTGGCAATATTTTGACAGGTGAGACTACATAATGAGATTGTCGCCAGCCGTTGACCTGCATATTAACAAGTTTTCTGGAGCCGCTATCACAGAGCGCGAATCAGGAATAATCAACGGCGTAGTTGAGAAGCGGGGAAATGTCCAATATGTGACGCAAAGACCCTCGATAGATGTGTTTGACGATGCCAGTGCCTCGGTTTCTGATGCTAGGGGCCGGGCGATTTACCATTGGGATGCAGCAGACGACCTCTATTTACTGAATAACGACACGATATACAAAAACTCTCATGCGTCTGTAGTTTCGACATCACCGACGGCGGGCACGAAAAAGTGCAAGTTCCTGGAAATTGGCGGGCACCTTGTGTTGCTGGATGCAGAGAATAGCCAGGGGTTTAAAATCACGACTGGCGATACAGTGACAGAGATTACTGACGTAGATTTCCCGCCAAAACAGACCCCGGCGGTGTCGTTAGCTTATGGTGGCGCCGTGCTTGATGGGTATTTGTTCGTCCTTGGCACAAACGGGACCATTTACAATTCAGCGCTTGGCGACCCTACAACATGGGGTGCACTTGATTTTTTAGAAGCTGAGAGAGATCCAGACGGCGGGCAATGCCTTGGAAAGCACCATGACAACGTAGTCGCTTACGGTGTAAAAACAATCGAGTTTTTCTACGACGCAGCAAACGCAACTGGTAGCCCATTGGCCAGGCGGCAAGATGTTGCCTATCAAATAGGCTGTGCGTCTGGTGAATCGGTATGGGAAGAGGGCGACAGAAGCTTTTTTGTAGGGAATGACTTTTCCGGGTCTTTGCACGTTTACACGCTAGAAAACTTCCAAGTGAGACCTGTTTCAACGTCAACGATTGATTCATTCTTGACACAAGCAATAATGAAGGACTCATACATCGCGACGGGTAGTGGCCTTACTGCGCAGGGCCACACGTACTACATGCTAACCCTATATCTTGCTCCGAGCGACATAGAGCCATACATCACACTGGTTTATGACGCCACCACAGGGCTTTGGGGGGAGTGGAATACCACTGTCAACAATCTGTCTAAATTCCCGGTAATGGATTGGTCAACACGAAACGGCACCCAAGCAAGGTATGGCGAAGGCATATTAACGAACGGCGACATGCTAACGCTGAATGACGATATGAACCCACAAGACACGCTGTTGGCAACAACATACGTAACAACCGGCTATGTGGCGACCGGGTATGTGTTATCTGCTGGTGAATCAGGCACCCCGATAAGTCTTAATGTAAGGCTTGGGCAGACTGACTATGGCACCGACAAGATGAAAACAATGCCTAGCGTCAGGGCGATTCACAACAAAACAGAAAACACCCAAACCTTGACGCTTAAAACAGCCAAAGAGAATAACGAGACGTTCAGCACTGGGGTCACCGTTGACACGTCAAAACGCGAGAAATTCACTAGGCTTGGCGGGTTTGAAAGGGTTAATCTTGACTTGACATACGCTGGTACAGAGGCTTTGCGTCTGGAGGCATTAGAGCTTGACGTGAGGGGCGGCCGGTCATGAGCCTTGAGCCGCCACCAGGCACAGTCAGAGAGTTTAACCACGCATGGATTAAGTGGCTAAACGGTCTTTGGGGTTATGCGAACACGATAAACGGATCAATATTCGATTTAAGCAGTCTAACCGCTACCGTGGCGGAATTGAACTATAACGACGTCACAACACTGGGCACGGCCGAGGCGTCGAAAACCGTCACCACAGACACAAACAAGGACATCACCGGGCTTAGGTACATAGGCTTTGGTGGTCAACTTGGATTCCCGGCTACAGCAGCGCCAAGCGCAGACGCCAACACCCTTGATGACTACGAGGAAGGCACATGGACGCCGGTATTATCGGACGGGTCGAACTTGGCGAGTTCTTCAACCGCTGTCGGCACATACAGAAAGATCGGCGACGTGGTTTTTATTAAGGGCTACATTGTGCTGACCTCATTAAGTTCGGTATCAGGCGCAATCAGACTACAGGGGCTGCCATTCACGTCTAGCTCGACATCAGGCACGCTAAGCGCGATAAATATAGAAGCAGCCGACAATATGGCTATACTGGCAGGTGAAAAGGTGGGGGGGTACATTGGGGCGGGCGCTGCATATATTTTACTCCAGACATGGGATGAGAAAACCGGCACAACTGCGATGCAGCAATACGAATGGTCGGCCACAGGTCAGGCGTGTTTTAGCGGGTTTTATACGGTATAAGGGTCTATAATGGCACTAACAGAGCGAAAAGAGCAGAAACTAGAGATTTTACCTAACGGTGTGATACAGGTTCAGGACATCAATATTATTGAACGTGACGGCATTGAAATATCACGCTTGTACAGCCGGAAGGTTGTTGATGTTGAAGACGATACATCGGGAGAGTCTGGCAGGCTTAAGGCTGTGGCTGCTGTGACATGGACGCCGGAAGTTAAGACGAACCGGGCCTCAGAAAAAAACAAGGGTAACGCATGACAACTTTAAGAACGAGAGCGTCCAAAGGGTTAGAGCTAACGCATAGTGAGCTTGATGCTAATTTTGTGCGTGATGTAAAGCCAAAAACCACAACGTATGCCTGTTTGGTCAGCGATAACAGGTCAGTTATAGAGTGCAGTCATGCAACTACTGCTTTTACTGTGACGCTTGGCGATGCAGCAACGATGGCGGCGGCTGAAACGGGCGAATACGAAGTAACCATCATCAATATCAACGCCGCTGTAGTGACGGTGGCCAGGGCAGGGTCAGACACGATAAACGGCGTTGCCACGAGCTTAACCCTTAATCAATGGGACTCAGTGACCCTAAAAGTCAATAACGCAGAGAATGGCTACAACGTCGTATCAAAAGGCTTTGATGTCAAAGAAGACTGGACGGCGGTCACATTCGAGGGAACGTGGGTTGATCTTGGCGGAAGTTATAGCCCGACAGGCTTTTACAAAGACTTGTTTGGCCGAGTTCATATTCGAGGCGCTGCAAAAGACGGATCATTGGCGGGCACTGTTTTTACTCTTCCAGCCGGGTATCGCCCTGCCTACTTGGAAAGACACATCACGACAGGGTCAAGCGGCTATTGCGAAATAGATACCGATGGGACGTTTACGTTTTCGACCAGCGGAAGCGCGACCGGAATCTATATTGATGGCATTTCATTTAGAGCGGCATAGAGATTTAGAATATGGCTAGATTACATCCAGCAGTTGCAGGCAACACCATAGTCAGGAGTACGAAATTATGAACTTTGGAATATCAACGGCTGCAGCATCGTCTGTGGACAAACAGATAGCCATACAAACAGCCATAGCGGATGCTCTAGACCGATACCAAGGCATGTACCACCCAGCAGATCCAAATATTCCGCCTGGGGAATACGACAAAATCGCATGGGATTTGCTTGATTATGAGACGCGGCCTGGCGATCCATCATCAAACCCTTTATATCAAATAATTACACAACAAGGACTCGGACCGCCGGAGCTTTACGACGGGTCGTTAACTGCCGAGCAAGCAGAGCAGGTAATGCGTAGCGAGTGGGCGAAAGCAACGCCTGAAGAATTGTACACGGCAGTTGCCAAGCCATTGCAAGCCCAGAACACAGGGGGCGCAACCACCGAGGACTTAATCAGATCAACTGTAGAAAATCAGGTTGTTTCAGAGAGGCAGGCACAGCAAGGCAACTTTTGGGATGAGCTAAAAGATATAGGAACCAATATAGCTGATGACTTTAGCAGTTTATTGAATAATCCTATAGTAAACCCGACGGGGGTAGCTGGCGCTGCAATTGTCGAAGATATTACGGGACTAACGTATGAAGAGCAACTTGCGCTTGGTGCAATTGGTGGTACAGCAGCAGCGGCCACAGCAGCACCGGCTGCAGCAGCAGCGGCCACAGCAGCACCGGCTGCGGCAGCCGGGACAAATGCTTTGGCGGCAGGCGCCGCCGGATCATCAGCAGCAACCAACGCGCTAATTGCGGGATCATCACTGGCGTCGGGTGTGTTAGGCGCACAAGCAGCAGATGAAGCAGCAGAAGCATCGGAGCGAGCGACAGCGCAAACGATTGCTGAACAAGCAAGACAGTTTGACCTAACCAGGGCGGACACCGCCCCTTATCGTCAGGCTGGTGATGAAGCCTTAAATGTACTACGTCAAGAAACCGGCGGAACATACGCGGCAGATGCGGCACGGTCGCCAGCACTTCCTACCTTTCAGGGTGGGCAGCGCTTCGAATTCGACCTAGAGGCCGATCAAGGCTACAGATTCGCACGCGACGAGGGCATAAACGCAGCAGAAAGAGCAATGGCAGCGCGGGGAATGACAGACAGCGGCAATGTGTTAGCGGCTATATCTGATCGCGTAACAGGCACAGCGTCTCAATACGCGCCACAGGCATTTAGTCGCCAGATGCAACAAGAGAACCTAAACTATGGCCGCGATTTAGGAGAGTTCGGCATCGAGTACCAACGCGCTGGAGATGAGTACGGCCGCCGCCAAAACTATCTAGGCCGAATGGCCGGATATGCTGGCATGGGCCAAGGCGGCGTAAGCCAAAGCGCGGCGGCTGGTCAAAGCTCAGCGGGCAACATCGGGAACGCGCTAATGGCCAACGCACAAACACAAGGGGCAGCGGCTCAGGCCGGTTATGGAGCGATTAATCAGGCAGTACAGGGCGGGGTATCTAATTACATGCTAAGCAATTATTTAAACCAGCCACCACAGCCAACCCCGGCAAATCAATACTCTAATTATGGGCCGTATTCTAGCGGCTATAGGTTCGGATAATGGAAAACTTTGCACCCATGAACTTAGGTAATGTTCTTGCTCAGGGCGAGAATATTAAAGGCGCACGCATGAGAAACGCCATGCTAGCGAAAGAGCAAGACCCGAACAGCATTAGCAATCAGATGCGGCGTGAACAATTAGCAGGTGCGCAGCAGGGTAATGTGCTAGCCAGAGAGCAGGCTGGCAGAGAGCGAACACGCTTTGGACAAGAGCAGGCCAAATACGGGCAGCAGCAAAACATAGAAAACATCAAGCTTATGAATATGGCGGCCGCTGAATTACTTGAAAACCCGGCAGCACTTGAGCGATGGGAGCCTCTGCTGAAACAGTCAGGCGCAATCAAGCCAGAAGCAGACATGCGTAAACTAACACCACAAGACTATCAAGCCATTTATAAAGGCACGTCGGCGGCATTAGGGAAGCAAGCAGGCCCAGCACGCCCAGGGCTTGGCAAGTACAATCCAGGTGACTACACACCCCAGTCATGGAAAGCATTCACAGAGGGCGAATATAAATCACCTGGAGTGCTAGAGCGATACGAGGCACCCTCAATAACCAGCGTTGGCGGTGCCCCATCTATTGTAAGCAGAAGCGGCGGCGTGCCTGGGCGCGTCACGCCTCTATCAACCCCAGAGGCAGAATCAACAGCCAAGGCGGACGTAGCAGCTAAGATAGACACAGCCAAGCAGGAAGTTAAGAAGAAGGCATTTAAGCCAAAAGCCAAAGCGGCAATCTTGGACTTGGAAAGACAGACCGCCACAGTCAACAGTAATATTGACAAAGCATTGGAGGCTATCTCTCCTTGGTCAACTGGCGCAGGCGCGTGGTTTAAAGACATGCCAAACTCCGAGGCTGGCAAGCTGGATCGGATCTTGGGAACTATTAAGGCAAATGTCGGCTTTGATAAGCTCCAGCGGATGCGTGACAACTCCCCAACAGGCGGAGCATTGGGGGCTGTGTCAGAGCTAGAAAACAGGCTGTTGCAGGTAGTCAATGGAGCGCTCGATCCAACCCAGAGGGACTTGCTGGAAGAAAATCTAGCATCAATAAAGCAGCTGTATACCGCCGTACTAGAGGAAAGAAAAGCGGCCTATAATACTGACTATGGGAATGAATTTGAGGTAGCTCAGCCGGATCAGGGGCCATCACAAGAAGATTTAGAATTTACAGCAAAGAAGCACGGCATCACAGTTGAGGAAGTTAAGCGTAGAATGGGGGCAAGATAATGCCTAGAGACTTGCTGGAAGACGTAAGACAGCCTAGAGATCTGCTTGCAGATGTTGAAGCGCCACAAGAGCCGGTCGATTTTTCGGCGTCCGAGATGGTGAAGAACATCCCAAGCAGCGCTATGGAGTTTGGAAAAAACATTGTTACGCCATTTATTCACCCTGTTGACACTGCCAAAAGCGTTGGCAGCCTAGCTCATGGATTAATAGGCAAAGGCAGTCAAGCATTAGAGCAGGGTGTAGCAAATGCTTTGCCCGATGAGCAATTCCCCAGCGACTTTGTTTACGCTAAAGACTATGGCTACGGCAAGGGCCAGCCAGGATGGGGCACTAGATACCCGGAAACGGAAGCCGCCGACCAGATGGGCAAGTTTATATCAGATCGGTATGGCTCTGTAGACGCTTTCAAGAGAACAGCGCAAGAAGACCCAGTTGGATTATTGGCCGATTTGTCAATGGTTCTTACTGCTGGAGGAACAGCCGCCGCACAAGCGCCGGGCAGGATTGGAAAGATCGGAAAGGTCGTGCAGACGGCAGGCAAGGCAACAGAGCCTTTGAATATCGCCAAGGGCGCAGCAAAGTTCGGCGCATCAAAGCTTACATCGAAAGCAACGCCAGCGGCAATGTATGAAAGTTCGGCTAAATTCTCAACCACACTCACCAAGGAAAAGCGCTTAGGCATGGCAGAAACAGCGCTTAAGCATGAAATAATGCCGACCGCTGCCGGGCTGGATAAGCTAGGCAAGCTCACAAATAAATTTGATACTGAAATTACAGGCTTGATTGATGACGCCACCAAGGCAGGGAAGACAATCCCAAGGGGTGCAGTTTTCAAGCATCTAAACAAGCTTAGAAAAGACTTAGGCGGAGTTAAGGTAGACGCGCCATCGGACCTAAAGCAGATAAACAGAGTTGCAAAAACAATAGACACTCACCTTAAAAAGTTAGGAAAGCAGGAATTAACGCCTAACGAGCTGCAAGTATTAAAGCAAGATGCTTATGCCAAGGTCAGCTTTGATAAGAGTCAGCTAAAATCGAGCGTAGGCACTGAGGCGGCAAGAAAGGGCGTTGCAAGGGCGGCAAAAGAAGCTATTGAAGGCATGGCGGATGTTAAGGACTTAAACCGAGAGCTAGGAGCACTACTCGAGCTTAAAAAGCCGTTATCCAGAAGTGCAGCGAGGATTGAGAATAGGGACATCGTCGGAATCGGAACACCGATAAAGATTGCCGCAGGACAGGCCGCAGGAGGGACACAAGGTGCAGTTGCAGCAACAGGGCTTTCAATCCTTGAGCATCCAAAAATAAAAGCGCAGCTAGCTATTAAACTAAAGAAGATACAAAACGCAGGGGAGCTTAATTTGATAGATCATAATCTCTTGCCAACGCTTGTTCATTATGGGCTGTTACAGGCCGGGCGCTCACAGGAAGAATCACCACCGTGAAACTAACTTCGAGATCACCCAGTAAACTATTAAACAAATCGCTATAATTTCAATATTCATAAGCTAATGATAGGGTAAAAACGATGAGCGCGAAAGGTAAAACACAAAAACGCAAGCCGCCGAAGAAGAAATAATAATGTGGGGGTCACATGACAACGGAACAGACGATAAGCGCAAAAGCGTTTTTAAACCTACTTGCAGCCTTCTCGTCTGCCCTGCTGGCGTGGGTGTTTGGCTCGG
>Ga0316207_10002095_pt1 | contig 21631 bp, 20 predicted proteins | sample 6weekpyrite_MG_FD_204943 | JGI IMG/M metagenome (GOLD analysis project Ga0316207, IMG submission 204943) | Microbial mat bacterial communities from mineral coupon in-situ incubated in ocean water Damariscotta River, Maine, United States -... | ecosystem: Environmental > Aquatic > Marine >...
CGAACTCCGTCAGTCGTACATGGAATATGCCATGAGCGTCATCGTCGGGCGTGCCTTGCCAGACGTACGTGATGGCCTCAAACCGGTGCACCGACGCGTTCTGTACGCGATGAACCAGCTCGGTAATGACTTCAATAAGCCCTACAAGAAATCGGCCCGTGTTGTCGGTGATGTCATCGGTAAATACCACCCGCATGGCGATTCAGCCGTGTATGACACGATTGTACGTATGGCCCAGCCATTCTCGCTGCGCTATATGCTCGTTGATGGTCAGGGTAACTTCGGTTCAGTCGACGGTGATGCACCGGCGGCGATGCGTTATACCGAAGTGCGTATGGCCAAGATCGCGCATGAACTGCTGGCTGATCTGGATAAAGAAACCGTCGATTTCATCCCTAACTACGATGAAACAGAGAAAGAACCGGCGGTCCTGCCGACCCGGGTACCAAACCTGCTGGTTAATGGCTCGACAGGGATTGCCGTCGGTATGGCGACGAATATTCCGCCGCATAACCTGAATGAAGTGATCAAGGCCTGCCTGGCGTTGATTGATGACCCGGATACGGATATTCCGACCCTAATGCAAATTGTGCCGGGCCCGGATTTCCCGACAGCCGGCATTATCAATGGCGCGCGCGGTATTCGCGAAGCCTACCGTACTGGTCGTGGCCGTATCTATGTGCGTGCACGCACCGAGATTGAAACAAATGAAAAGAACGGTAAGGAAACGATTGTCGTTACCGAGCTGCCTTACCAGGTCAACAAGGCCCGCCTGATCGAAAAGATTGCTGAACTTGTCCGTGATAAACGCATCGAGGGGATTACTGCGCTGCGTGATGAGTCTGACAAGGATGGCATGCGCATGGTCATTGAACTGCGCAAGGGTGAAATGTCTGATGTGGTACTGAATAACCTGTACAAACAGACCCAGATGCAGAATGTATTTGGTATCAACATTGTTGCACTTGTTGATGGTCAGCCGAAACAGCTTAACCTGAAAGAATTACTTGAGGCCTTTATTCGTCACCGCCGTGAAGTGGTGACTCGTCGTACGATCTTTGAACTTCGCAAGGCCCGCGATCGTGCCCACGTGCTGGAAGGCCTTGCCGTGGCACTGGCAAATATTGATCCAGTGATTGCACTTATCAAGGCTTCGAAAACACCTGCCGAAGCAAAACGCGGCCTGGTCGAAACAACCTGGGCATCCGGTGATGTGACTGGCATGCTCGGTGCTGCAGGTGCCGATGCCTCGCGTCCAGATGAACTTGAAGCTTGTTACGGCCTCCTTGATGACGGCTATCACTTGTCGCCAGCACAGGCACAAGCCATTCTTGAGATGCGCCTGCACCGCCTGACCGGGCTGGAACAGGACAAGATCCTCAAGGAATACGAAGAGATCCTCGACAACATTCGTGAGTACCTCGAGATACTCAGTAATCCTGAGCGCCTGATGGCCGTGATTCGCGAAGAACTCGAAGCAATTAATGAACAGTACGGGGATGAACGCCGTACCGAGATTGTTGATTCACAGGAAGACCTGACGCTGGAAGATCTCATCAGTGAGGAAGATGTAGTCGTAACGCTTTCTCATGAGGGTTACGTAAAGGCACAACAATTATCTGTATACCGTGCCCAACGCCGTGGCGGTAAAGGTAAGGCCGCGACCAGCGTTAAGGAAGAAGATTTCGTCGACAAGCTGTTTATTGCCAGCACACATGACACGATGCTGTGCTTCTCAAGCCGCGGTAAGGTTTACTGGAAGAAGGTTTACGAATTACCGCTTGCCAGTCGCACGGCGCGTGGACGACCAATTGTGAACCTGTTGCCGCTCGAAGAAGGTGAGCGTATTAATGCGATCCTGCCGATACGCGAATATGAAGAGAACAAGTACATCTTCATGGCGACCGCAAGTGGAACGGTTAAAAAGACCAGCCTGACAGATTTCTCTCGCCCACGTAGTAACGGCATCATTGCCATTGAGCTACGCGATAACGATCAGCTCGTTGGTGTGGATATCACACATGGTGACTCAGATGTGTTGTTGTTTACCAGTGCTGGTAAGTCAGTACGCTTTAACGAAGAAAATGTCCGTCCAATGGGACGTACTGCCTGCGGCGTACGCGGTATCAAGTTACAAGATGGTCAGAAAGTGATATCGCTGATCATCGCCGAACAGGGCTATGTGCTGACTGCAACGGAAAATGGTTATGGTAAACGCACCAGGATGGAAGACTTTCCACAGCACGGTCGTGGTGGTCAGGGTGTGATTGCCATCCAGACGACAGAACGTAATGGTGATGTCGTGGGCGCAACCCTGGTTAAGGAAGGTGATGAAATTATGTTGATCACCAGTGGTGGAACACTTGTCCGCACCAAGGCAGATGAGGTTTCTATTGTCAGTCGTAATACACAGGGTGTGCGCCTGATTAGCCTCGGTGAAGGTGAGATGCTGTCTGGCATTGAACGCATTGAAGAAGTACAAGGCGATGATGAAAGCGAACCTGATAATGAAACGGCAGAGGAAGCACCTGCAGAATAGTTGCATCCCCGCATTTAACCAGGCGAAAACAATTTTTTAACTTTGAACAATGAAGGAGTGTGCTGTGGCACGCGTATATAACTTTAGTGCTGGACCGGCAACATTGCCGCAAGCTGTAATTGAACGTGCTCGTGATGAAATGCTCGATTGGAATGGCAGCGGTATGTCTGTCATGGAAATGAGCCATCGCGGTAAGGAATACATGTCTATCGCCGCACAGGCCGAGGCGGATCTTCGTGAACTCATGGCTGTCCCGGATAATTACAAGGTCATGTTCCTGCAAGGTGGTGCAAGTTCACAGTTTGCAATGGTGCCAATGAACCTGCTGCGCGGAAAAAACAAGGCTGATTACATCAACACCGGGGCATGGTCGAAAAAAGCGATTGCTGAAGCAAAACGTTATTGCGACGTAAATGTTGCGGCAACGACTGAAGCTACAAACTTCTCAACTGCGCCATCACAGGATGAATTGAGCCTCGATAGCGATGCGGCATTTATGCATTTCACACCGAACGAAACAATCGGTGGTGTTGAGTTTTCTTACTTGCCAGAAACAGGCAGTGTGCCAATCGTTGCTGACATGTCTTCAACGATCCTGTCGCGTCCGATGGATGTTAGCAAGTACGGTGTTATCTATGCCGGTGCACAGAAAAACATCGGTCCAGCTGGTCTGACTGTGGTCATTGTCCGTGATGACCTGATTGGTGAAACAATTGATGGCACACCATCAATGTTTAACTACAAGACGCTTTCAGATAATGACTCAATGTACAATACGCCACCGACCTATAGCTGGTACCTGGCAGGCCTCGTGTTTGACTGGTTGAAGCAAAACGGTGGTCTCGGTGCAATGGGGGAAATCAATGCGCGTAAGGCAAAAAATCTTTACGCTGCAATTGATGGCTCAGACTTTTATGCCAACCCGGTAGAAGTGCAGTCACGCTCGTGGATGAATGTGCCGTTCACACTGGCCGACAGTGAACTGGATAGCGTGTTTCTTGAAGAAGCGAAAGCTGTGGGTCTTGTAACCTTGAAAGGGCACCGTTCAGTCGGTGGTATGCGTGCGAGCATCTACAACGCGATGCCAGAAGAAGGTGTGAATGCGCTGATTGCCTTTATGGCAGATTTTGAAAAACGTCACGGTTAAATATTGCACGGCCATGAAAGGGGTCGTGGTAGTCGATCAGGATAATAATTATGTACAAGATTCAGACACTCAATAACATTTCTGTCGCCGGCCTTGAACGTCTGCCACGTGAGGGCTACGAAGTGGCTTCCGAGGTGGGTTCACCGGATGGTATTTTGCTGCGTTCATTCAACATGCACGAGATGGATGTGGACGCCAACGTTAAGGCAATTGGACGGGCCGGAGCAGGGGTCAATAATATCCCGATTGATAAAATGACCGAAAGTGGCATTGCCGTGTTTAATGCGCCGGGCGCGAATGCGAATGCGGTAAAAGAACTTGTTGTTGCCGGCATGCTGTTAGGTGCACGTAACATTTGCCAGAGCTGGGAGTTTTCTCGAAACCTGGAAGGCACAGATGAAGAAATTCATAAGCAGGTTGAAGCAGGCAAAAAGAACTTCGGTGGTTTTGAATTGCCAGGACGTACATTGGGCGTGATTGGCCTTGGTGCGATTGGTATCCTGGTTGCAAACGTGGCATTGCGCCTGGGTATGAAAGTCGTCGGCTATGACCCTGATATTACCGTGCAAAGTGCCTGGAAGCTGTCATCGGATGTACAAAAGGCGAATAGTGTCGATGACTTGCTGTCACGTGTTGATTTCGTGACATTCCATGTGCCCTTGGTTGATGCAACACGCAACATGATTAATGCTGAGCGCTTGAAAAATATGCGTGACGGCGTGACGATTATGAATTTCGCGCGTAACGGCATTATTGATGACGAAGCCGTATCGGAAGCGATCAAAAGCGGCAAGGTCAACGCCTACGTGTGTGACTTCCCAAGCAACTTGCTTAAGCAGCATGAACGCGTGATTACATTGCCGCACCTTGGTGCATCTACAAAAGAAGCTGAAGATAATTGTGCCATCATGGTGGCTGAGCAAGTACGTGACTATCTTGAAAATGGCAACGTAACGAACTCGGTGAATTTCCCCGAGATGCAAATGCCGCGTAATGATGGCTATCGCCTTGGTGTTGTGAACTCGAATGTGCCGAATATGCTGGGTCAGATCTCAACCGCGCTGGCCGATGCAGGTCTTAATATTATTGATATGTTGAACAAATCACGCGGTGATATGGCCTATACACTGGTTGACTTAGACAGTGAAATTTCTGCTGACACGATCAGTGCAATTGAAGGCATTGAAGGCGTACTGTCTGTGCGTGCAATGTAATTACTACTTTTAACCTGATATATGAGTACAAAAACGACATTACCGGAAATTCGTAAGCAGATTGACGCACTGGATGAACAGATCCAGGAGTTGATTCGTCTGCGTGCAGAATGTGCACTCGAAGTTGCCGCCTCCAAGCGCGCTGATGCAGAGAAAAGTGGCGAACAGGTGACGGATTTTTACCGCCCTGAACGTGAGGCAGAGGTGTTACGCATGGTGCAAGCCCGTAATGACGGCCCGCTGGATGATGAAACCATTGCGCACCTGTTCCGTGAGTTAATGTCAGCATGCCTGGCATTACAAGAACCAATGGAAATAGCTTATCTCGGCCCAGAAGGGACGTTTACACAAGCCGCTGCGCTGAAACATTTCGGACAGGGTATTCGTACCATGCCGCATGCAGCAATCGATGAGGTTTTCCGTGATGTCGAGGCGGGTAATTCGAATTACGGTGTCGTCCCTGTAGAAAATTCTACTGAAGGCGTTGTCAGCCATACCCTTGATATGTTCATGCAATCATCGTTACAAATCAGTGGCGAAGTTGAGTTGCGCATTCATCACAACCTTTTATCGACAGGTGATACGGCAGAGGGGATTACAAAGGTATATTCACACCAGCAATCCCTGGCGCAATGTCGTGAATGGCTTGATGCGAATCTGCCCGGAGCAGAACGTATATCGGTGAGCAGTAACGCCGAGGCCGCACGTCGTGCAGCAGATGAAAAAAGTAGTGCAGCAATTGCCAGTGATACAGCTGCATCTATCTATAACTTAAATGTTGTGGCGGCTAATATTGAAGATGAACCGGACAATACAACGCGATTCCTCATTATTGGTCGTAACCCGGTTGCCCCAAGTGGTAATGACAAAACTACATTGCTTGTATCAATTGTAAACAAGCTGGCTGCCTTGCATGAATTACTGGCACCCTTTGCCAATAATAATGTCAACCTGACGCGTATCGAGTCACGCCCTTCACGCAAGGGCATGTGGGATTACGTGTTCTTCATTGATGTTGACGGTCACCGTGATGATGCAGCTGTAAAAAAGGCACTTGACGAATTGTCTGCAGAAGCTGCAATGCTGAAAGTTCTCGGTTCATATCCGAAGGCCGTTCTTTAGGTTTCACTCATGATAGAGAAAACCAATCTTACAGCGATTGAATCACTCGCCCTGCCGGGCGTGCGTGGCTTGCGCCCCTACGAACCCGGTAAACCGATTGATGAACTTGAGCGTGAGTTAGGTATCAGCGATATTATCAAGTTGGCCTCGAACGAGAATCCACTTGGTGCAGGACAAAACGCCATCGCTGCTATCGAACGTGAGTTGGTTGATCTTGCGCGCTACCCAGACGGGAATGGTTTTGCCCTGAAGCAAGTGTTGGCAGAAAAACACTCGGTCACTACGGCTGAGGTTACACTTGGGAATGGGTCTAATGATATTCTCGAGCTCATCGCGCGCGCGTTCGTGGCACCTGAAAATGAAGTGGTGTTTTCACAGCATGCTTTTGCAGTCTACCCGATTGTTACCCAGGCGGTGGGTGCCAAGGCAGTCATTGTGCCCGCGAAAAACTATGGCAATGACCTTGATGCGTTGCTTGCAGCGGTGACAGATAAGACACGGGTGATTTTTGTTGCAAACCCGAATAACCCGACCGGTAGTTGCGTGACCGGAATGGATTTAAAAACCTTTGTTGCAAAGGTGCCTTCACATGTACTGACCGTGATCGATGAAGCCTATTTCGAATATGCCCAAGACCTGTTTCCGGGTTATGAATCAGCAGAATGCTGGTTAAAAGAATACCCGAACCTGATTGTGACACGGACCTTCTCAAAGGCGTATGGCCTTGCCGCACTGCGAATGGGCTACAGTCTGTCTTCACCAGATATCGCGGATTTTTTGAATCGTGTGCGTCAGCCATTTAATGTTAACAGCCTGGCCATGGCCGCAGCTGTTGCCGCACTTGCAGATGATGAACATCTGGAAAATAGTCTTGCTATGAACAGGTCTGGATTAAAACAGTATGAACAGGCTTGTGAAGAACTTGGGCTTGATTATATTCCTACCGCTGCAAACTTCATCAGCATTAATGTTAAGCAAGATGGCCGCGCCGTGTTTGACGCAATGCTTAAAAAGGGTGTCATTGTTCGCCCTGTTGATAATTACGCAATGCCCGAGTTTGTTCGTATTACGATCGGTACAGAACCAGAAAACAAGCGTTGTATAGAAGTCTTACGCGGGGTGCTGCAAGGATGATTAATAAACTTTGCATTATCGGTGTGGGTTTAATTGGTGGTTCACTTGCGCGCGCGCTTAAACAGGCCGAGCAGGTCGAGCATATTATTGGTTGTGGCCGCAACGCTGAACACCTCGGGCGTGCAGTTGAGCTTGGTGTTATCGATAGTTTTAATACTGACATTGAAGCTGCGGTCAGTGACGCAGATGTCATCGTACTTGCCATGCCAGTGGGGGCAATGGATGAGATCTTTACAAAGATTGATCATGCCGTAAAAGATACTGCGGTGATTACAGACGTTGGCAGCGTTAAGGGAAACGTTGTGCGTGCTGCACAGCAAAGCCTGGTCAGCAAGCTAAATAATTTTGTGCCGGGTCACCCGATTGCCGGAACAGAAAAAAGTGGTGTAGAGGCCTCGTTCGCCGAACTCTACAAGGGTCAGCGTATTATCCTGACACCACTTGAAAATACTGATCCGACCGCTACACGTATTGTTACCGAAATGTGGCATGCGGCAGGAGCCGAGGTGACGGCCTTGTCTGTTGAACACCATGACGAAGTGCTTGCAGCCACCAGCCATTTACCACATGCGCTGGCCTACACGCTGGTCGATACGCTTGCGCATATGCATGAGCGGCGTGAGATCTTCCAGTATGCTGCCGGTGGTTTTAAGGACTTTACGCGTATTGCCTCAAGTGATCCGGAAATGTGGCATGACATCTGTCTCGCCAACCGTGATGCCTTGCTGGATATGTTGCAACGTTACAGTAATGACCTTAATCAGCTGACCGAGGCAATAGAAAAAGGTGACAGTGACTTTATCCTGAATATGTTTAATCGTGCTAAATCAGCACGTGATCAGAATTGTTGAGTTGTAGATTATGAGTAGTTCAAAAAATACCGTCTTTATCGCGCAGCCAGGTGGCCAGTTAAGAGGTAACGTACGCGTACCCGGTGATAAATCCATTTCTCATCGAAGCATTATGTTGGGTTCACTCGCTGAGGGTGTGACGGATGTAACAGGTTTTCTGGAAGGTGAAGACTGCCTGTCGACGATGCGCGCATTCCGTGCCATGGGTGTCGAGATCGAACATTACGGCGAAGGCAAGGTGCGCATTCATGGCGTTGGCCTGCATGGTTTAAAACAACCAGATGGGCCGCTTGATCTGGGTAATTCAGGAACATCCATGCGTCTGATGGCCGGGCTATGTGCCGGGCAAAATTTTGAAGTTACATTAACGGGTGATTCATCACTCAACACGCGCCCGATGCGACGTGTCACCGATCCACTTGAACAAATGGGCGCGGTCATTTCTGCCACTGAAAAGGGTACTCCACCACTCAATATTCGCGGCGGGGAAGCACTCAAGGCGATGGACTATGCATTACCGATGGCGAGTGCGCAGGTGAAATCATGTGTGCTGCTCGCGGGTATGTATGCTGAAGGTAAAACCTGTGTCACGGAACCAGCACCAACCCGTGATCATACTGAGCGGATGCTTAATGGTTTTGGTTACGCAGTCGATCGTGATGGGGCTACTTGTTGTCTCACTGGCGGTGGAACACTGACAGCAACGTCGATTGATGTGCCAGCAGACATCTCATCAGCAACCTTTTTCATGGTCGGCGCCTCGATTGCCGAGGGGTCTGATATCCTTTTAGAAAATGTGGGTATTAACCCGACGCGTGACGGTGTGATTAGCATCCTGAAGTTGATGGGCGCCGATATCACACTCGAGAATGAGCGTGACGTCTGCGGTGAACCAGTTGCAGATATTAGGGTTCGTTCAGCAAAACTCCAGGGAATTGATATCCCGGAGGAGCTGGTTCCACTCGCGATTGATGAGTTTCCCGCTATCTTTGTTGCGGCTGCCTGTGCAACGGGGACAACACGGCTGACCGGCGCAGAAGAGCTGCGCGTCAAGGAAAGTGACCGGATCCAGGTCATGGCTGATGGGCTGGAAGCACTGGGCATCGATGTGCAGCCCACCCCGGATGGTATTGTCATCCAGCCCGGGCAATTCAGTAGTGGCAAGGTCGACAGTCATGGTGACCACCGAATTGCGATGTCATTCAGCATGGCGGCATTGCGGGCCAGCGGGCCAATTACGATCGACGATTGTGACAATGTGAATACTTCTTTCCCCCGGTTTATCGATTTGGCCTGTCAAAGTGGCCTCAATGTATCAGATAAATAACATCCAATAATAATTATAAGTTATTTAAATATAAGGAAATAAATCATGCTATCCAGCTTGTCTCAGGCTATTCCTGTGATCACAATTGACGGACCAAGTGGCTCAGGAAAGGGCACGATTAGCCAAAAAATTGCCGCCGAACTGGGCTGGCGATACCTGGATAGCGGTGCCCTGTACCGGTTACTGGCATTGGCTGCCCAGCACCACAGTATTGAACTCACGGACGAGGCATCACTGATGCCCCTGGCAGAGCACCTTGATGTCGAATTTGACCATGATAAGGGCGTCCTGCTTGAGGGCGAGCCGGTGAGCGACATGTTGCGGACCGAAGAAACCGGCAATGCAGCATCAATTGTCGCCGCCTTACCCGGTGTGCGGACAGCCTTGCTGAATCGCCAGCGCGCCTTCCTTGAAGCACCGGGGCTGGTTGCTGATGGGCGCGATATGGGGAGCACTGTTTTCCCGGATGCTGAGGCAAAAATCTTCCTCACTGCCAGTGCCGGGGCGAGGGCCGAAAGGCGCTATAAACAGTTGAAGCAGAAGGGGTTTGATGTTAACCTCGCACATCTTTTGCAGGACATCGAACAACGCGACCAGCGTGATACCGAGCGAAGTAGCTCACCCATGCAGGCTGCAGCCGATGCGATTGTAATTGATACAACCCCGTTGACGATCGACGAGGTCGTAAAACAAGTTCTGGAACACTGTCAATCAGTGATACCAGGTTGAGGAAACACCGTTCAGTCTTCACACCTTTTAGCTTTAAGGACTGATGCCCGACCTCTTTTAATTTCGGCACGGTAATGTTGTATTTTCAGGTTTATATTCATGAGTGAATCTTTTGCAGAACTCTTTGAGCAGAGTTTAGTTTCCGACAAGATGCGTCCGGGCGCCATTATTAATGGCATAGTCATGGACGTGAATGATGATTTTGTCATCGTCAATGCTGGTTTGAAGTCAGAGGGTGTTATCCCGCGTTCACAGTTCCTAGATGTGAATGGTGATATTGAAGTCCAGATTGGTGATGAAGTTGATGTTGCACTGGATGCCGTTGAAGACGGTTTCGGTGAAACACGACTGTCGCGTGAGAAGGCCAAGCGTAATGTCGCCTGGATCAATCTCGAAGCCGCGCACGAAAAGAATGACACAGTAACGGGTGTCATTACAGGTAAGGTCAAGGGTGGCTTTACAGTTGAAGTCATGGATATTCGTGCCTTCCTGCCAGGTTCACTGGTTGATGTTCGTCCAGTACGTGATACGACTTACCTTGAAGGCAAGCCACTTGAATTCAAGGTGATCAAGCTTGATCGCCAGCGTAATAACGTTGTTGTTTCCCGCCGCGCAGTGGTTGAAACCGAATCAAGTGCAGAACGTGATGAATTATTGGCCAACCTGCAGGAAGGTCAGAGCGTTAAGGGTATCGTTAAGAACCTGACTGACTACGGTGCATTCGTTGACCTCGGTGGTATTGATGGTCTGCTGCATATCACTGATATGTCATGGAAGCGCATCAAGCATCCGAGTGAAATTGTAAACGTTGGCGACGAGATCGACGTCAAGGTTCTCAAGTTCGACAAGGAAAAGAGCCGCGTTTCACTGGGTCTGAAGCAGCTTGGCGATGATCCATGGATCGATATCGCACGCCGTTACCCTGAAGGTACACGTCTGTTCGGTAAGGTCACAAACATTGCTGACTACGGTTGTTTTGTTGAAATTGAATCCGGTGTTGAAGGCCTTGTTCACGTTTCTGAAATGGACTGGACCAACAAGAATATTCACCCATCAAAGGTTGTTCAGCTGGGTGATGAGATGGAAGTTAAGGTTCTGGATATTGATGAAGAACGTCGCCGTATCTCAATGGGTATGAAGCAGTGTCAGTCAAACCCATGGGAAGATTTCGCTGCCAATAACAACAAGAACGACAAAGTTATCGGCACAATCAAGTCAATTACAGACTTTGGTATCTTCCTCGGTCTGGATGGCGGTATCGACGGCCTGGTACACCTGTCTGACATCAGCTGGAACCTCAGCGGTGAAGAAGCAATTCGTAACTACAAGAAGGGCGAAGAACTGGAAACAGTTGTCCTGTCTGTTGACCCTGAGCGTGAGCGTATCTCACTCGGCATCAAGCAGATGGAAAAGAACCCGTTCTCGAACTACGTTGCTGACCACACCAAGGGCAGTGTCGTGAAGGGTATGATTGTTGAAGTGGACGCCAAGGGTGCCCGCGTCGACCTCGGTGAAGGTGTAGAAGGCTACATCCGTGCCTCTGACCTGGCTCGTGACCGTGTTGAAGATGCCCGTACTGTTCTGACCGAAGGTGAAGAACTTGAAGCCAAGTTTGTTGGTGTGGATCGCAAGAATCGCACGATTACACTGTCTATCAAGGCGAAAGACACAGATGATGAAGCCGCTGCACTGAAAGATTACGAAAGCAGCTCTGATTCAATGCGTACAACCTTGGGCGATATCTTCAAGGAACAGATGGAAAATAACGACTAGTCGTCTAGACTTAAGCATATCCCGGTGCAGCAGGGGCTGCGCCGGGCCTTGCTAACTATAATAAAGCGGGAATCAAAACAATGACAAAATCCGAATTGATTGAAATCCTTGCACGAAAGCAAAATCAACTTCCTTACAAGGATGTCGAGCTTGCTGTTAAAACACTTATCGAGCAAATGAGTCAGTCGCTGGCAACAGGCAATCGTATCGAAATACGTGGCTTTGGCAGTTTTTCACTTCATTTCCGTCCCCCACGTATCGGACGTAATCCGAAAACGGGTGAATCAGTTTCTTTGTCTGGTAAATATGTACCTCATTTCAAACCTGGCAAGGAATTACGTGAACGCGTAAATGCGGCAGCTGCGAATAACGCAATCGTTGAAGTCTGATAAGGCTGACAGTGCAGTAAACTGTGTACTGGAATACATGCGGTGCTATGCTGTATATCCCATGCATAACAGGTAAGTGACGGCGACAAAAATGACCCGTTTGATTAGCGCATTTATTATCCTGCTGATTGTATTGCTGGTCGTGTTATTTGTCGTCTTTAATGCCGATAAAGTTGCCATCGATTTATATTTCATCCAGACGCCGCCCATCTCGCTGGGTGCACTTTTCGTAATCGCACTCGCAATCGGTACCGTTATCGGTATGTGCTCCAGTTTATTCGTTATCCTGTCTTCACGCCGGGAAGTTTCAAAATTACGCCGAAGCATCAAGCAGACAGAACAGGAAGTGATGAATCTGCGTTCTATCCCCATCAAGGACAAGCATTAGGATGCTTGAACTACCTCCGTTACCTGTACTGATTGCATTAGTTGCGTTGCTGCCACTTGCCGCGGCATCGGGCTGGGTAATTGCCCAACGTAGCGTACGCGCAAAAAAAGTTAGCAAACGCCCCGATCTGTCGTCCGATTATTTTCGAGGGCTTAATTTCCTGCTTAATGAACAACCGGATAAGGCTATCGAGGTTTTTATCCAGATGCTCGAGGTCGACAGCGAGACGGTTGAGACGCATCTGGCACTCGGCAACCTGTTTCGTCGTCGCGGCGAGGTCGACCGGGCAATACGCATTCATCAGAATATTATTGCGCGTCCAACCCTGAGCAGGGAGCAGCGTTCCCTGGCGCTCTATGAACTGGGACAGGATTACATGACGGCAGGTCTGCTGGACCGTGCTGAAAACCTGTTCCAGGAACTGATAGAGCTGGGTGAGTACAAGACCGAGGCACTGAAACAGCTACTGGAAATCTATGAGCAGGAAAAAGACTGGCAGAATGCGATTGAGATTGCCAGGCAGTATGAGTTCGTTTCAGGTGTAAAAACATCATCTGTAATTTCGCATTACTACTGTGAGTGTGTCGAGCAGCTAATTCAGAACAACGATCTACGCACTGCTCGTCAAATGATTAAGAAATCACTAACTGCAGATAAGAACTCGGTGCGTGCAAGCTTGTTGTTGGGGAAGCTTGATATGTTGGCAGGGGATTGTAAGTCGGCGATTCGTGCCTACAAAAAAGTTGAAAAGCAGGATGCGGACTACCTGTCTGAAATTATTGAGCCACTTGAGAACTGCTTTCGATCTGCTGGTGAACTGGATGAATTTAAATCTTACCTTAAAGACCTCTTGCAACGTTATGGTGGTGTGACCGTTATGTTAAGCCTTGCTTCGCTTATCAAGCAAGAACAGGGTGAGCGAGAAGCAACAAACTTTATTATTGATGAACTTCGTAGACGACCCTCTGTGCGTGGACTGGAAAGATTGGTTGCTTATAATATGCAAGGCACCGAAGGTGCTGCGAAGGACAACCTGTATATACTTAATGAATTGATTAAAAAATTACTCAAGATTAAGACCTTATATAAATGTCGGTCTTGTGGGTTCGAGGGCAAGACACTGCACTGGCATTGCCCGAGTTGTAAACGCTGGAACACGGTTAAACCCATCCAGGATATAGTAGAAACATAAGTGAAAATATTATGAATACATCACGCGTAATTGTAGCACTGGATTTTGCTGATGCCGCATCGGCAATGGCACTGGTCGATAGACTTGAGCCAGAAAGTTGTCGTTTAAAGGTGGGTAAAGAAATGTTTACCCGCACCGGGCCACAATTTGTTGAGACACTTGTGAGTAAGGGGTTTGATGTATTTCTTGACCTGAAATTTCATGATATTCCAAATACGGTTGCAGGTGCCTGTGCCGCAGCGTGTGACCTGGGTGTCTGGATGATGAATGTACATGCCAGTGGTGGTCGTCGCATGATGGAAGCAGCACGCGCGGCGATCGAGAAGTCTTCGCACAAGCCCCTGCTTATTGGTGTAACGATCCTGACGAGCATGGCAGATGAGGATATTCATGAAGTCGGTTACCAGGGGAGTCCGGCTGATAACGTCCTTAACCTTGCCAGTCTTGCTCATGTCTCAGGCCTGGATGGCGTTGTTTGTTCACCAAAAGAGGTTACCCCGATTCGCAGTAAACTCGGTGATGACTTCCTGCTTGTTACTCCTGGTATTCGACCTGCAGGTTCAGTTGCCGATGACCAGCGTCGGGTGCTGACACCGGCAGAAGCCATTCAGGCGGGTTCAAGTTACCTTGTTATGGGAAGACCCATTACACAGGCTGACGATCCGATGAGCGTTTTGCTTACAACAGAATCAGAAATAGCTGCCATAAAATGATTTGACGATCACGGCAGGGAGCCGTATCGTGAAGTTACCAGCTGGACGCTGGTATCAAAAAATAATCACAATGGAGGTGAACTATGAGAATTTCCCATCTAGTAATTGCGTTTCTAATGCTTGTATCAACGGCAGTATTCGCCGTGCAACCCGTCAACATTAATACTGCTGATGTTCAGACCTTATCAGATTCGATCACAGGTATAGGCCCATCCAAAGCACAGGCAATCGTTGCTTATCGGACCAAGAATGGCCCATTCCAGGACATAAATGATCTTGCTCTGGTGAAAGGTATCGGTACTAAAACAGTACTGAAGAATAAGAACAACCTGATACTGGGGAAACCCAATACGAACAAGTCAGAATAGCCCTGGCTGACCGGGTACAGGTGAATAGCACGGAGGCTATTTATACCTGTATGACGCCGGGTGAGTGGGGCAAGGACGCATCAACACTTTCCCGGTATCATGGCGGGCACCTTTATGGTGCCCGTTTTTATGTGTAATCGTTTGTTAATTGAGTATAATTGAACAAAATCTAACAAAAAATCGATAATATGAATCAGAAAACGCCTAGTGACGAAACACTCACGCAGTCCAGCAATACAGTTTGGCACAATGCAACAGTTACCCGTGAACGACGAGAGAAGCTTGTCGGTCACAAGGGCGTATTGCTTTGGTTTACCGGTCTGTCCGGTTCTGGCAAATCCACCCTGGCGCACACGGTAGAAGAGCGGCTACATTCAATGGGCTGTCGAACCTATGTCTTTGATGGCGATAATGTCCGGCATGGCCTGTGTAGCGACCTGGGTTTTTCAGAGGACGATCGTAAAGAAAATATTCGTCGCATTAGTGAAATGTGTAACTTATTTCTTAACGCGGGTGTCATCGCGCTGACCGCATTTATTTCTCCTTCAGAAGAAGATCGCAAAAAGGTCAAACAACTGACAGGTGATGATTATTTTGAAATATATTGTGACTGCCCGATCGAAGTGTGTGAGCAACGTGATGTAAAAGGTCTTTACAAACGCGCACGGGCAGGTGAGATCAAAGACTTTACTGGTATCTCTGCACCGTATGATATCCCTCAGAACCCTGACCTTGTTGTCGACACGAGTGGTAAACAGGCACTTGAAGACAGTGTTGAACAGGTGATCGCTGCACTAGCGAACAGGATAGCAATAGAGAAATGAAAATACTCGTAACAGGTGGTGCCGGGTTTATTGGTTCTGCAGTGATTAGGTTATTGATTGAAGAGACCGATCACACTGTTGTAAACGTCGATAAACTGACCTATGCCGGGAACCTGGAGTCACTCCACGAAGTAGATGGGCATCAGAACTATCACTTCGAGCAGGTCGATATCTGCGACCAACCACGAGTTGAAGATTTGTTTAGTACGTATCAGCCGGATGCTGTGATGCACCTCGCCGCCGAATCACATGTTGACCGGTCAATCACCGGTGCAGCCGATTTTATTAACACGAATATCAGCGGAACATTTGTTCTGCTTGAAGCAGCGCGTCAATACTGGAACGGTCTTGATGAGAACAAGCGTGAGACATTTCGTTTCCACCATATCTCCACGGATGAAGTCTATGGCAGTCTGGATGATGGAGGGATGTTTACTGAAACAACCGCATACGATCCAAGTTCGCCTTATTCGGCCAGTAAGGCCGCGTCTGATCACCTGGTACGTGCCTGGCAACGCACCTATGGACTGCCTGTGCTGCTGACTAACTGCTCTAACAATTATGGCCCATACCAGTTTCCGGAAAAACTAATTCCATTAATTATTCTTAATGCACTGCAGGGAAAAAGTTTGCCTATATATGGCGAGGGTAACCAGGTGAGAGACTGGTTGTATGTCGAAGACCATGCAAGGGCTTTATTTACCGTGTTACAGAACGGCAAGGTAGGGGAGACCTATAACATTGGTGGCCACAATGAAAAGACCAACCTTGAAGTCGTCACAACCATCTGCGGCATCCTGGATGAACTTGTCCCTGAGCACCCTGAAGGTATCTCTGCATACAGTGAATTGATTACCCATGTCGCCGATCGACCGGGTCATGATTTGCGCTATGCGATCGATGCAGAGAAGATTAATGCAGACCTTGGCTGGTTACCGACAGAAACGTTTGAAACAGGCCTGAAGAAAACCATCGATTGGTACCTGCAAAATTCGAGTTGGTGTCAACGCGTACAAGATGGCAGTTACCGTGGTGAACGACTTGGTTTGATCGAGGAAGGCAAGTAATGGAACGAAAAGGTATTGTTTTAGCGGGTGGCTCAGGAACACGATTATACCCGCTGACAAGTTCAATCAGTAAACAATTACTGCCAGTCTATGATAAACCGATGGTCTATTACCCGGTCGGCACGCTAATGCTGGCGGGGATCCGGGAGATCCTGGTTATCTGTATGGGAAGCCAATTAGATTTATTCAGAAACCTGCTCGGCGATGGTTCTAAGTGGGGCATTAAGATTGATTACGCCGTTCAGGATGAGCCGAATGGTATTGCCGAGGCCTTTATTATTGGCCGTGAGTTTATTGGTAACTCACCCGTCGCCCTGAACCTGGGCGATAATATTTTTTATGGTCATGGGCTCGAACAGGATCTTAAAGCCGCATCTGCCAATCCCGCGGCGACGGTATTTGCTTACCATGTTCGTGATCCTGAGCGTTACGGGGTTATCGGGTTTGATAGCGATGGTAAACCAAACTCCATTACTGAAAAGCCAGATAACCCGGCATCGAACTATGCCGTGACGGGGCTTTATATGTATGACAATGATGTCGTAGAGATGGCAAAATCAATTACACCGTCTGCGCGAGGGGAGTTGGAGATTACCGACATCAACCAGCAATACCTTAATGAAGGAAAGCTGAATGTTGCCAAGCTGGGTCGCGGGGTGGCCTGGCTGGATACAGGTACGCTGGAAAGCCTGAACCAGGCTGCGAATTTTATTGAGACAATTGAAAAGCGCCAGGGGCTTAAGATTTGCTGCCCAGAAGAGATCGCGTGGCGAATGAAATTTATTAATGACGATGCCTTTTCAACGCTTGCGCATTCAATGGGTAAGTCAGAGTATGGTAAGTACCTCAAAGAACTGCTTGAAAGTGATCAGATGTGAATGTAATAAAAACCGATATCGACGGTGTATTGATCATCGAACCACGCGTGTTTGGTGACGCCAGGGGCTACTTCTTTGAGTCCTATAATAAAGAACGTTACCAGGAACAGGTTGTGGCATCTGATTTTGTTCAGGATAACGTTTCTGTGTCGAGTAAAAATGTATTGCGCGGTCTGCACTACCAGCAACATCAACCCCAGGGGAAACTCGTCAGTGTCTTGCAAGGTGAAGTCTACGATGTGGCTGTCGATATCAGAGAAGGTTCACCGACGTTTAAACAATGGGTGGGCGTAAACCTGAGCGCAGATAATCATCGCCAGTTTTATATTCCTGAGGGTTTTGCACATGGCTTTTGTGTACTCAGTGAGACAGCACTCTTTAGCTACAAGTGCACATCAGGTTATAAACCGGATGACGAGCATACACTGATCTACTTTGATCCAGAGATTGGCATCGACTGGCCGTGCGACTCACCCGTAGTGTCTGATAAAGATGCTAAAGGTTTATTATTATCCGAGCTGGGTGATTACCTGCCCAGTTATACTGCTTCCTGACCCATGACACGTATCCTTTTACTTGGTGGCACAGGTCAGGTCGGCCAGGAATTCATCCGGCTCGCTGAACTGGCGGGTATAACATGTCTTGCACCAGGCTCGCGTGACGTTGATATTGCCGATTTCCATGCGGTGACGGCATACGTCAAACAATCTCTGCCATTAGATTTTGTCGTCAATGCCTCGGCCTACACGGCGGTTGACCAGGCTGAATCAGACGTTGACCAGGCCTACAAGGTTAATGCAACAGGCCCCGGTGAATTGGCGAAGGCCTGTGCAGAAAATAATATCCCATTGCTTCATATTTCTACTGACTATGTCTTTGATGGCAGCGCAACGATGCCGTATACAGAGTCATCGCCTACACGTCCGCTCGGTGTATATGGGGCATCTAAACTTCAGGGTGACCAGCTTGTACAAGAGCATTGCCCACACAGTATCATTTTACGCACGGCCTGGGTGTATGGTCAGTATGGTGGGAATTTTGTTAAGACGATGCTGAAACTGGGAAGGACACGCCCTGAGATGAATGTCGTCGCAGACCAGCAAGGCTGCCCGACGGAAGCGGGTTATATCGCTGCCGCAATTATGGATATCATCAAATCTGTACTAGCAGGGAACGTGGATAATTGGGGGGTGTATAATTTTACGGGTTCAGGCCATACGGACTGGGCAAGCTTTGCAACCGCAATATTTGAGCAGGCGAAACGTTTGGATCCCGACTACCCCGAGGTGCATGTCAATAGAATTACTACGGCTGAGTATCCAACTGCAGCTAGCCGCCCCGCGTATACAGTACTCGATTGTACAAAGATTATACAGGTTTTCGGTGTTGTACCAGAGGATTGGCGCACCATGCTCGAGAGATCTATACCTGGAATATATCAGGCAGTTCTCAATGAAAAATAGTAGGCATGAGCGTATGTTTGATAGATAAATTTAAGTATTATACGGATACGTAAGATATGATGCGGTAGCCTGGTTTCTATACTAAAATACGTAAAATATGATTCAGAATAACAATATAAAGATTGCAATCATTGGCCTTGGTTATGTAGGTCTGCCTCTGGCTGTTGAATTTGCGAGGTTGTTCCCGACAATTGGGTACGACTTGAATCTGGACAGAGTGACTGAATTGAAAGCTGGCAGCGACCGAACTCTGGAAGTCTCTGACGAGGAGCTTGCTGCTGCAACGCATCTTGAGTGCACAAGCAGTGCGGAGGCCATCAAGAACTGCAATGTGTTTATTGTCACGGTTCCGACACCTGTGACAGAAGCGAAACAGCCAGACCTGACAGCCGTTCGATCAGCGAGTCATTCGGTTGCCACTGCATTGAGCCGTGGCGATATAGTTATTTACGAATCGACGGTCTACCCGGGTGTAACGGAAGATATTTGTGTGCCAATTCTTGCTGAGCAGTCAGGGCTCGAATTTAACACGGAGTTTTTTGTCGGCTATAGCCCGGAACGGATTAACCCTGGCGATAAGGAACATCGCGTCACCGATATTAAGAAAGTGACCGCAGGTTCAACGCCTGAGGCCGCAGATTTTATTGATGACCTGTATGGAAAAATTATTCGTGCTGGCACATTCAAGGCTGCTTCGATTCGTGTTGCGGAAGCAGCAAAGGTTATTGAAAATACCCAACGTGATGTCAATATCGCACTGATAAACGAATTGGCGATGCTGTTTAACAAACTTGGTATCAATACGACTGAAGTACTGGAAGCAGCAGGTACAAAGTGGAACTTCCTGCCGTTCAGACCGGGACTTGTGGGGGGGCACTGTATTGGTGTTGATCCGTATTACTTGACACACAAGGCACAGGAAGTGGGTTTTGATCCGAAGATTATTCTTTCAGGTCGTGAGATTAACGATGGCATGGGTGCCTACGTGGTGGCACAAGTTGCCGGGCTCATGGTTGAGAAAGGGATCGCTATAAATGACTCGAATGTTCTGATTTTGGGTTTTACGTTTAAAGAAAATTGCCCGGATGTTCGCAATACACGCGTCATAGATATGGTGGATGCGCTGAAGGCTCAGCACACCAATATCGATGTTTATGATCCCTGGGCAGAGCCCCATGAGTTAGAACAAGAATATTCTATTACAATGCTCTCTGAATTGGTTGACGGGACCTATGACGCAATTATTGTTGCGGTTTCTCATCGCGAGTTTATTGAAATGGGGTATGATAAAATACGTGCACTGGGTAAGGAAAGTTGTGTACTTTACGATATTAAGTCAATTCTTCCCGCCACGAAAACAGATGCAAGTTTGTAATAACATAAGCCAGATTATTTAAGACAGGTTTTCTTATGAAAGTACTTATTACCGGTGCAGCCGGCTTTATTGGTTCCACGTTGTCACAACGTTTACTCGAACGCGGTGATGAAGTCATTGGTGTGGATAACCTCAATGACTATTACGACGTCGAACTGAAAAAGGCGCGTCTAGCACGCAACATGACTTTTGAGGGTTACCGTGATGTGCGTGTCTCGATTGAAGATCGTGATGCGATTGCAAAGGTGTTTGCCGAGCACAAGCCGGATCGCGTGGTAAACCTCGCCGCTCAGGCCGGTGTACGCTATTCAATTGAAAATCCGCACGCCTATGTGGACACAAACCTGGTTGGATTTGTGAACATCCTTGAAGGTTGTCGTCATAACAATGTTGAGCACCTTGTGTTTGCATCGAGTAGCTCGGTGTATGGTGCGAACACCAATATGCCATTCTCTGTACATGACAACGTTAACCACCCGGTGAGCCTGTACGCAGCCTCGAAGAAGTCCAATGAACTGCTCGCGCATAGCTATAGCCACCTGTATGACATGCCATGTACCGGGCTGCGTTTCTTTACTGTCTACGGCCCATGGGGTCGCCCCGATATGGCGTTATTCCTGTTTACGAAGAACATCCTCGCCGGTAAACCGATTGACGTATTCAACTACGGCAAACACAAGCGCGATTTCACCTATATCGATGACATCATCGAAGGCGTGATTCGTGTACTCGATAAGGTACCAGAGCCAAACCCGAACTGGAGCGGGGATGCACCGGACTCAGCAACGAGTTACAAGCCCTACCGTATTTACAACATCGGCAATAATAACCCGGTTGAGCTGATGCATTACATCAACGTGCTCGAGGATAAGCTCGGCAAAAAGGCTGAAATGAACCTGCTTCCCCTGCAAAATGGTGATGTGCCGGCTACCTATGCTGACACCGAAGACCTGCAGAATGACGTGGGGTTCAAGCCGGAGATCACCGTCGACTACGGTATTGGTAAGTTCGTCGACTGGTACCGTGAATACTACGGTATGTAAGGCCTGAAAAAGCAAATAATCTCAGGATTTTATTGAAAAAATGCCGCTCAACGCTTGACCCGAATCATACGCCTCAGTACCATACCGCCTCCTAT
>Ga0316207_10002096_pt1 | contig 21627 bp, 23 predicted proteins | sample 6weekpyrite_MG_FD_204943 | JGI IMG/M metagenome (GOLD analysis project Ga0316207, IMG submission 204943) | Microbial mat bacterial communities from mineral coupon in-situ incubated in ocean water Damariscotta River, Maine, United States -... | ecosystem: Environmental > Aquatic > Marine >...
ATTATCCAAATGTTCTCTTAATGGATGAACCATTTGGTGCACTGGATGCGCAAACAAGAGCAATGATGCAGGAAAACCTGTTACAGATATGGGGTGAGTTTGGTATTACGGTCATTTTTGTAACACATGATATCGATGAGGCAGTTTTTCTGGCTGATCGCATTGTTGTGATGAGTGCTAGCCCAGGAAAAATAATTGCAGACATCAAGGTTACTTTATCTCGTCCACGTGATGTGGCAATGGTGAGTAGTAACGAATATATAGAAACTAAAAAAGAATGTATGGCGCTTATTCGAAAAGAATCGTTACATGCATTTAAATTACAAAGCAGCAAATAACGGACAGTAAAGTATTAGTAAAATGCAGGTTATTAATCAATTAAATATAACAAAGGTCATGATATCTGTTGCCGTATTGCTGGCGATATTGATTTTATTTATCAATAGTATAGTTTTCAATAAAGATATTCCTGACTTATTGGTTGATGTGAAAACAGATTCAATTAAACCTGTGCTTGGATTTTCTCTAATCGATCATAATGAAAACAAAATAACGTCAGAAACATTTAAAGGCTACTGGACTTTCGTTTTTTTTGGTTTTACAAATTGTCCGGACGTGTGTCCGGCTACGCTTTCACAGTTAGTGCAGCTCAATAAGCGTATTGAGCAAAAGCAATATATGGCTGGAAAGTTCAGAACGTTGTTTGTAAGTGTTGACCCGGATCGTGATGGTACAAAACACATTAAGGAGTATGTGAAATATTTTAACCCTGGCTTTGTTGGTGCGACTGGTAAAATGAAAGATATTCTTAATTTTGAAAAGCAGTTCGGGGCGTTTCATGTTATTGGCGATAAGAGTAATGAAAATTATACAGTTGGTCATACTGCGAGTGTTTTTCTGGTTAATCCCGGAGGTGTTATAACTGCAAAATTTAGCCCCCCCATGGCAATCTCTGTGGTTATGCAACAGATTGATATGTTCATGGACCGCTATGCGAAAATGTAGTTTAAGCGGTGTGTAAGTTAAAAGTAAAAGATGATCGTAAATAATGAAAGCAGTTGGTTATCAAATTCTATTATTTAATATGCTGATGATTATGAATATGCAAGCTAAGACGGATACGATAGATACAATTGGACAAGAGCCTTATGAGCAATGTGGCTATTGTCATGAATATGACGGTAATTCGTTAATGCCATTGTATCCAAAACTTGCTGCACAGCAATCAGAATATATAAAAAAACAATTAAAGGACTTTCGGTCAGGTAAACGAAAAGGACAAATGCAAGCAACTGCAGAATTATTAACGAATAAAGATATTGACGTGGTAGCCAATTATTTTAGCAAACAGCAGATAAGCAACACAAAGAAGAGAACGTTATCAAACGGTAAATATGCACAAGCTGAGCAATTATTTTTATACGGTGACGAAAAGCGAGATTTAATCGCATGTCGTTCTTGTCATGGTCATTCTGCTCAAGGCAACGGGTTAACGCCAAGGCTTGCCAGTCAACATAAAAACTACCTGATTAAACAACTTAATTTGTTTAAAAATGGCAAGCGAGATAATGATCGAAGTGATCAAATGCAAGCAATTAGCCAGAAACTGACTGAACTGGAAATAGCAGTATTATCCGCTTACCTGGCTGAATTGTCTTTATTAGACGGGGTTGTCGTTGAAGGCGCTAAGCTTGCAAAGTGAATAAAGTTTTAAAAACAGTAACATAGAAATATACAGGGTAGTGGAATAGGAAATTAGAGGTAGAAATCGAATCAGCATAAGCCATCATATAATATCATGTTATAACAGGTTATTATGAGTAAGGATTATGAATAGAGAGAGTAAAACTATGAAAACAGTACGAAATGAATCTGCCCAACCGCTGTATGCGCAAATTAAAGACATCATCAAACAACGCATTATTGATGGTGAATACGCAGTACATGAACGCCTTCCATCCGAAAGTGAAATGATGAAGGTTTTTGGAGTAAGCCGGATAACTGTCCGGCAGGCGTTACGTGATTTACATACTGATGGACTGGTATTCAGTGTGCAAGGTAAAGGGACTTTTGTTTCAAGACCCAAAGCTGTGCAGGACATTCAAAACCTCAAAGGATTTGGTGAGGCTATGACTCCGCAAGGCTATGAGACCTCAACGCGAGTCGTTAGTGTGCAGGAGATAAGAATACCGGGAGAGGTTGCGGAAGCATTAGATCTTAATCGCAACAGTAATATTATAGAACTGACACGTATACGTTATCTGAACCGGGAGCCTATATCGTTAGATCACAGTTTTTTCCCGATAGAGATCGGTAAAGAATTGCTAGGTCGTGATCTTACCCAGGATGTTTTTCCAATGCTTGAGAATGAATGTGGTATTGAACTTGGGCATGCAGAACTAAAAATCGAAGCCATTACTGCGACTAAAGATTTATCAGAAAAATTAAATGTTGGTGTTGGTTCGTCAATTTTACGAATTCAACGATTGGTTTTTTCAAAGTCAGGAGTTCCCATCGACTTTGAATACCTGTCGTATATAGGTGATGCGTTCCAGTATCAGGTGCGCGTTGAAAGAAATTAAAAACAACAGTCAGGTGAGTAATATGAATGATAAAACTGCAACAGATGAAATAATGGAAGTTGACATTCTGGTAATCGGTGGTGGCACAGCAGGACCAATGGCCGCAGTACGAGCAAAGGAGATGAACCCAAAGTTAAAAGTTGCCGTTCTTGAAAAGGCCAATGTCAAGAGAAGTGGTTGTATCAGTATGGGGATGGATGGACTGAACAATGCGGTTATTCCCGGGCATGCAACACCTGAACAATATGTTAAAGAGATCACCGTGGCTAATGACGGTATTGTGAATCAGAAAACTATAATGGCATATGCCGAACGTAGTTTTGACATGATTAACAAGCTCGATGAGTGGGGTGTCAAATTCGAAAAAGATGAGACAGGTGATTATAACGTTAAAAAAGTTCATCATGTCGGGACTTACGTTTTACCGATGCCAGAAGGGCATCATATGAAGAAAATTTTATATCGGCAGTTACGTAAAAAGCGTGTACAGGTCATTAATCGGTATATGGCTACAAGTTTGTTCAAAGGTAAGAATGGCAGGATTGCAGGTGCACACCTGTTAAACCCACGAACATCCGAAACTGCCGTCATTAAAGCCAAGGCAATCATACTTTGTACCGGTGCCGCTGGAAGGTTAGGTTTACCCTCTTCTGGTTATTTGTTTGGAACCTACGAGAACCCGACAAATGCCGGCGATGGTTATAGTATGGCTTATAATGTTGGTGCTGAATTAAGCGGTCTTGAATGTTATCAAATTAACCCATTAATTAAAGATTATAACGGCCCAGCCTGTGCTTATGTAACCGGGCCAATGGGCGGTTATACCGCAAATGCCGAAGGTAATCGTTTTATAGAGTGTGATTACTGGAGTGGGCAGATGATGCTGGAGTTTTACAAGGAGCTTGAAGGAGGTAAAGGACCTGTCTTTTTAAAAGTTGATCATCTGGCAAATGAAACAATAGAAGAAATTGAAGAAATCCTTCATTCGAATGAACGTCCAAGCCGGGGCCGTTTTCATGAACGTCGTGGTACAAATTACCGTGAGAAAATGGTTGAAATGCATATCTCTGAAATTGGTTTCTGTAGTGGTCATAGTGCATCGGGTATTTGGACAGATGAACATGCAAGGACAACGATTCCCGGTTTATATGCAGCCGGAGACTGTGCTTCTGTTCCTCATAACTACATGCTGGGAGCTTTTGTTTATGGTGCGATAGCAGGTGAAGATGCTGCGGAGTATTGTGCAAATCATGAACTTGAAGAAATCGAAGCAGCTGAAATTTCAACCGAAAAGGATCGGGTACTGGCTCCGACCAAAGTCAAAGACGGAATAACCCCCGAGCAACTTGAATATAAATTAAGACGCTTGGTAAATGATTACCTGCAGCCACCTAAGGTTACCAGGAAGATGATGATTGGCAGGGAGCGTTTTGCTGAAATACGTGAAGACCTGAATAATCTACAGGCAACAGATCCTCATGAGCTTATGCGTGCAATGGAAGTCCATTTTATTCTTGATTGTGCAGAAATGGCGGCTGTTTCATCCATGTACCGTACCGAAAGTCGCTGGGGACTGTACCATTACTGTGTAGATTATCCTGAAACAGATAATAATGAATGGTATTGCCATGTTCAAACTTATAAAGGGGATGATGGTATGCCTGCTTGTAAGAAGCGTGAAATAGAACCTTACATTATTGAGCTGGATGATGATGAAAAAGGTGCCTACAACAAATTACGAATTGAAAAAAGTTCTGCAAAAGCATAAGGAGAAAAATTATGGCATTAGCAAATAAAGTTACCCAGGTTCCCGTTACGATTGATCCCGATGCATGTATTGCAGACAAGGGTTGTACTGTATGCGTGGATGTATGTCCACTTGATGTACTAGTTATTGCAGATGATAAAAGTACCGCATATATGAAATATGATGAATGCTGGTATTGTTTACCCTGTGAAACAGATTGTCCGAAAGATGCGGTTAAGGTCGAGATCCCTTATTTGCTCAGATAGAAATGGAGAAAAGTGATGAGTTTAATGTTTGATGATATTCCTGAGCTAGATGAAGTGATCGAGCGTCTTCAAGATGAAGATCCGGAAGTGCGATGTGTCGCGGTAATGGATCTTAGAGAGTTTGATGACGAGGAAGCCATACCACTAGCCGTGGAAGCTTTATCCGATAGTGATGCCGGTGTCAGGGTTGAAGCTGCCCAGGTAATGGATGAATTTACCGGAACTGAAACAGCTGAAGCACTGGTTAAAGCACTTGATGACAGTGACGAAGATGTAAGAAAAGCCGCCGCATTAACAATGGCAGAAAATAAGAATGATGCTGGCGGACCGGTGTTTATTGCCGGACTTGATAGTGATGTTCCATTTGTTAAAGCGTCTTGTCTGCGAGCATTGCGTGCTTTATGTATGCCCGATTCACAAGTAGTCGCACTTAAATGTATGAGCCATGAAGATGCCAGTGTCAGACGAGAAGCTGTCGGGGTATTGGCGTATCTGAAAAGTGATGATGTATTAATGGCGCTGATGGATGCGGCCAGAAATGATAAGGATGAAAATGTCAGGCGCGTTGCAATAGGGTCGCTTGTATTCAGTAAAAATGAAAAAGCGGCAGAAACGCTTATACAGGGATTAACAGATGAGAACTGGCAAGTAAGGGAAGAGTCGGCCTTTGTTATTGGTAAAGTTGGACAAGTATCTGCAGTCGATGCCTTAATAGATGCAATGAATGATGAGTATTGGCAGGTTCGTATTAAGGTCGCCAGTAGTCTTGGTAAGTTGAAAGATCCTTGTGCTGTTGATGTTCTGGGGCAGGCTCTTTCATACAACATTAGTAACCTGCGTAAAGAAGCTGCCGCTGCATTAGGCGAAATAAAATCATCAAATGCGCTTCCTTTTCTCAAGGCGGCTCTTGATGATGTCGATCCTGATGTGCGCAAGGTTGCCCAATGGGCTATTGATCAAATTAATAATGCTAGTAAAGATTAACGGAGAAATAAAATGGCGTATGTAGTAGGCGATGCCTGTGTTCGTTGTAAATACACTGATTGTGTTGACGTTTGCCCGGTTGATGATTGCTTTAGAGAAGGCCCAAACTTTTTGGTAATTGATCCTGAAACGTGTATTGATTGTACTTTATGTGTACCTGAATGTCCGGCCGAAGCAATATTTGCTGTTGAAAATGTTCCTGATGAACAGAAAGAGTATATAGAGATTAATGCCGAGCTGGCAAAGCTATGGCCAGGCATTAACGAAGCGAAAGAACCATTAGATGATGCAGATGATTGGGTGGATGTCACCGAAAAAATACAATACCTGCAAAGATAAATAATTTTGTATGGAGGTTGGTGAGTTGGGTGAATATTTAACACTGCTATTTACGACAATCTTTGTTAATAATCTGGTGCTATCCAGGTTTCTTGGGCTGTGTCCCTTTATGGGCGTATCAAAAAAGCTTGAGTCAGCGATTGGGATGGGGATGGCAACCGCATTTGTTTTAACTCTGTCATCAATTTTAAGCTATGTTGCTAATACATATTTATTAATACCTTTCGAACTTGAGTATCTGAAAACGGTTGTCTTTATATTGTTAATTGCAGTAGTAGTTCAGGCAACAGAAATGATAGTACATAAAACCAGCCCGGTTCTTTATAACGTATTAGGTATTTTTTTACCTCTGATTACAACCAATTGCGCCGTGCTAGGTGTAGCCTTACTTAACGTGCAGGAAAATAATAATCTGATTTTTTCAGCACTGTATGGCCTTGGTGGAGCAATAGGTTTTACCCTTGTCATGGTGCTATTTGCATCTATCAGGGAAAGGTTAGAAATCTCTGATGTACCAAGATCATTTCGCGGTGCTCCTATTGCATTGATAACGGCAGGTTTTATGTCTGTTGCGTTTATGGGTTTTGCAGGGATGGCTTAGGAAAAACTATGGCCATATTAATACTTACCTTGTTAGCACTGATTTTTGGCATTGCATTAGGCTATTTTGCAATACGCTTTCGTGTAGAAGGTGATCCAGTTGTTGAACAAATTGATGCCCTGTTACCCCAAACCCAGTGTGCACAATGCGGCTTCCCAGGTTGCCGGCCTTATGCTGAAGCGATAGCAACACAGAATGCAGAAATAAACCAATGTCCACCCGGTGGGGACGATGGTATTAAGGCTATTGCCGACTTGCTTGGTCGTGAAGTTGTTCCACTAAACCCTGATAACGGTACGGCGAATGATAACTTGCGTATGGTTGCAGTAATCAATGAAGAAACCTGCATTGGTTGTACCAAGTGTGTACAGGTATGTCCGGTTGATGCCATCGTTGGTGCGGCCAAACAAAAACATAATGTCATTGACGAATATTGTACTGGCTGTGAATTGTGTATACCGCCTTTATGTCCGGTTGAAGACTGTATTCAAATGCAGCCTGTTGAAGTTACGATAAGTAACTGGAAGTGGTCTCTCCCTGTACAACCTAACAAGGAAAGTGTGGCATGAAGAAACTATGGACGTTTAAGGGTGGGTTAAAATTACCGGGTTTCAAAAAAATATCTAATCCAGCCAGTGTTAATAAAATACCCATACCGGATAATATTATTTTGCCACTTCGTCAACACATTGGTGAACCGGCTGAACCTATTGTTGATGTGGGTGATCAGGTTTACAAAGGCCAACCTGTTGCCATATCAAAATCACTTATAAGTGCTTCAGTTCATGCCTCGACCTCTGGCATTGTGACGGATATAGGGAAATATACAATTCCTCATCAGTCCGGTGTGTCAGAAATGTGCATCGTCATTAAAACTGATCAGAAAGATCAATGGCATCCAAACATTGAATCGAACCTCGATCCAGATAACCTTGATACAGAAGAGCTATGCGCCCGTATTCGTGAGGCTGGTATTGTTGGACTCGGTGGAGCTGTCTTTCCTTCTGCTGTTAAGCTTAAAGCAACTCGACAGATCGATACTTTAATTATTAATGGAGCCGAATGTGAACCGTATATCACATGTGATGATGCTTTAATGCAGAATCGTGCAGACGATGTAGTACAAGGTATTTTGCTACTGAGGAGATTATTAAACCCGGCTGAATGTATTATTGCTATTGAGGATAATAAACCTCAAGCAATCGATGCATTACAAGTCAGTATAAAAAAATTCAAAGAAAAAGGTATTGGTAGTGTTGCTGCTATCGACGTTATACCTATTCCCACTATATTCCCAACAGGTGGTGAAAAACAATTAATTAAAGTCTTAACCGGAAAGGAAGTGCCCAGGAATGGTCTGCCTTACGAAGTTGGGGTGATATGTCTAAATGTAGGAACTTCTGCCGCTATCCGTAATGCTATTTATGAAGGAATACCCTTAGTTTCGCGATACGTTACAGTAACTGGAGTGATGGTTCAACGACCCGCAAATTTTGAAGTTTTAATAGGAACGCCGGTACAGGATGTTATTAAGGCGGCAGGTGGTGAGAAATCTGACAGGTACGAGATCATTATGGGTGGCCCTATGATGGGGCAATTACTACCTCATCAACAGATCCCTGTTGTTAAAGCAACTAATTGTATTTTGGTGCAAGATATTAAGTCGGAAAATGAGGCAAATGTTATGCCCTGTATTCGTTGTGGATCTTGTGCAAGCGCTTGTCCAATGAGTTTACTTCCGCAGCAGTTATATTGGTATGCAAAAGAAAAATCTTTTCAAAAATTACAGCATTATAATCTTTCAGACTGCATCGAATGTGGTTGTTGTGCCGTAGTCTGCCCTTCAAGAATTCCATTAGTACAATATTTCAGGTTTGCCAAATCGGAACAGAGAGAGCATGAATTTAAGACTAAATTATCTGAACAGTCACGTATTCGGGCACAAATGCGTGATTTTCGGCTTGAGCGAATAAAGCGAGAACAGCAAGAGCGCAAAGCAAGACGTAAAGCCGAAAGGCTGAAAAAGAAAGCGGCGAGTGATAAAGCAAGTAAACCACTGGCCGATAAAGAATTATCTGCAGGATAACCTATGTCAGACAATAACCCGATCGTTTTAACCAGTTCACCTTTTATACAGTCATCTTGTTCTGTATCCAGTGTTATGCGTACAGTTATCTATGCTTTACTCCCGGGTATCCTTTTGTATATAGGTTTGTTTGGTTGGAGTGTATTAGTCAATATTCTTATTACGGTTGTCGGCGCTATGTTTTTTGAATGGTTGATGTTGTTGTTACGCAATCGGCCGGTACGAATCTATTTGTTTGATGGAAGTGCAATTTTGACTGCAGTTTTACTATCATTGGCTATACCACCACTAGCGCCATGGTGGTTACTTATACTGGGAAGTTTTTTTTCAATTGTAGTTGCCAAGCATTTATATGGAGGCATTGGATATAATACATTTAATCCTGCCATGGCGGCTTATGCCGTGTTATTGATATCTTTTCCGCTTGAAATGAGTATGTGGAGCATGCCCGTAGATGAAGCAAAATATTTATTAAGTTTTACTGAATCAGTTCAATACGCTTTATTTCAGGTATTACCTCAGAATATAAAATTTGATGCACTAACTTCTGCAACGGTGTTAGATCATATTCGTACTGAAGTTTCTTCCGGTAAACCACTGGATAATCTTGGTGTATCAAGTATCTTGGGTTATGTTGCTGGACAAGGTTTTGAATGGGTTAATCTGGGCTTTTTAACAGGTGGGCTCTGGCTGATTTATAAAAAAATTATAAGCTGGCATATTCCTCTCGCAGTGTTGGCAGCTCTGGCAGTATCATCTTTGATTAGTTATGCAATAAACCCGAGTGTTTATGTGAACCCATTTATACACCTATTGGGTGGCGCAAGTATCCTGGGTGCATTTTTTATTGCAACTGATCCTGTGACGGCATCAACCACACCCTTAGGTCGTATTATTTACGGGTTAGGCATTGGTTTTCTTACCTTTGCAATACGTAGTTGGGGTGGCTACCCAGATGGTATCGCATTTGCTGTTTTACTTATGGGAATGGCTACTCCATTAATAGACTACTACACGGTACCTAATGCCTATGGTGAAAGAGTGTGATGAAGTCTTATAAAATGCATAAAAATGTTTTTATAACCGGATGTTTTCTTGCGGCAACGGCACTTATCGGCACTGGTATGATGATAATGGTTAACTGGCACTCTAAACCCTATATCATGAAAAATGAGCGTGAAACCCTGTTGCGTACATTAAATTCAGTTTTACCTGCCAAAATCTATGATAATGATATTTTGAACGATATCGTTCAATTGACTGACGAACAGTTCCTCGGTTCAAATAAATCAACAATAATTTACAGAGCTAGAAAAAATAAAAAACCAGTCGCTGCGGCATTGAAAACTATTGCTCCCGGCGGTTATTCCGGTGAAATTGTGTTACTAATCGGAATTCAATACACTGGAGAAATCTCGGGTGTACGTGTTGTGAAGCACAAGGAAACGCCTGGGCTAGGCGATAATATCGAAATACAACGTAGTAACTGGATAACCTCATTTGAGGGGAAGTCACTTAATAGACCAAAGGAATCGCAATGGAAAGTTAAGCGTGATGGTGGTTATTTTGATCAATTTACAGGTGCAACGATTACACCGCGCGCGATTGTTGATGCAGTACATAAGGCGCTAATATTTTTTAAGAATAATCGGGATAAAATATTTTTAAATTCATAAACGTTTATTTAAAGAGAGATTTATGGATAACCAGAATATAAAAGAAATTTCCATCAAAGGTTTATGGACTAATAACCAGGCATTGGTTGCTTTGCTCGGGTTGTGTCCTCTACTAGCCGTTTCATCTACGGCTATCAATGGCCTGGGTTTGGGGGTTGCCACATTATTTACACTCGTTATAACAAATATCATTGTGGCTTCGATACGTTTCTGGGTCAGGACAGAAATACGTATTCCAATGTTTGTATTAATCATAGCATGTGTTGTTACGGCCATTGAGTTAATTATGAATGCACACTTTCACGAACTCTATCTTATATTAGGTATATTTGTTCCTTTAATAGTGACAAATTGCGCTATTATTGGTCGTGCTGAAGCATACGCATCAAAAAACAATGTTTTTTATTCTGCTATTGATGGCTTTATGATGGGGATGGGGTTTACTTTAGTATTAGTTATACTGGGTGTGCTCAGGGAAGTGATAGGTTATGGAACAATTTTTCGTAATGCTGAATTAATGCTCGGTGAATGGGCTTCAGTATTGACAATAACTCTGGTAGACGATTATCGAGGTCTACTTTTTGCTATATTGCCACCAGGGGCTTTTATGGGGTTGGCGGTATTGGTTGCTTTTAAAAATAAAATAGATAGCCTGGTAATAGAACAACCTAAAATATTTAATACGAGTGTTTCAGTTGCACTAGATGCACCTGATACAAAAGATGCCTGATAAATAAACTTATGCCAAATATTTTTTTGATTTAGTATTTATTGAAATAAGCAGACGTTTATATAAAATGTATTTTTATCAGTGATTTTTTTTTGTTTTCTTTCTTTTTATTTTACGCATAGCCCATAGCCAGAAGCCACTTGAGGCGAGAAATATCATCAGAACCGCGACAAGGTCCATAAAGTAAACGCCACCTTGTTGTAGTAGTCTGCCGCTGTGTAAGTCAAGCATAACTCTTTCGAGCGACAGACCTTTACCTCGATATTGTTGCAGAATACTCTTATATATAGGTTGAGGTAACGAAGTATTGTCCGACCAGATGCTGATCGCATTTGTGGTTTTATTCCAGAACAGAAAATCCTGATTGGTTGTAAAAATTCCGGTTGCAGCTCTTACAGCTAATTCATTTTTATCAGTGATACCAATTGCCTCAATACCTGATGGTACGCCTTCACTACCGGCTACTCGTTCAATTAATTCACCACTGTTGGTAAATATATATAATTGGTCATCTTGTGCAACGATAACCATATCCTGGTAGAGCACAGCACCAAGAATATCTTTTTCAATTTCAGTTACAATACGGTTATCAAGGTATAACTGGTTTCCCCATTGGCTAATCCAGTGTTTTTTGGCTGTAAAACTCTTTATATTCCTGGGAGCTGAAATTCCATAATGATTTAACAACCATTCGGACTGTACATACTTTTCATCAAGTTTAAAGTCTTCCGTGTGGTTTAATAAAATACCGGTAGTGGCAAGCATTATTATAAATATGGCAATAGTAATACCGATATAACGATGCCATTGATACATCGAGTGCAATTTAATGCCATGTTTTTTATGTCGTGTCATTACTGTTTTATTTGTGTTGATAAAAATAATGCTAATCGGGTTAGCTTAGTTAATGCCCTGACAGAGAGGGTGGCACCCGATATTCCATCAATGGAACGATCCAATTGATTATTATTGGCATTTAAGCGGGCGTGTTTAAATTGCTGGGTAAAGAAATCATGGCGTATTTCATCCCCTCGACTTTCTCGAAAAACCAGGACTTTTACTCTTTCGATTTTATTATTACTGATAACAATACCAACCGTAATGGGTTTTTCCTTACCTATCTCGTCCAGTATCCATGCTGTGCGTTGTTGGTTATTCCAATAACGAATACGAAGCCGTGTTGGTTTGTGGTTTAGAATCTCTGTTGCTTTTGTTCTGATGCTGCCCGTTAGCCAGATAACCTTAGACTGAGGTGGTTTTGAATTAAAGACTTCGTCTAAAAAATTAGCTGGTTCCTGGTAAGTTCCCCGTGCGGCGACTGAAGAGCTGAATATTAATAGAATAAATATATAAAACTGTTTCTTCATTGCGTTTACGCGATAAAAGCCGGCCATTAGTATGGCCAGCTTTTATAATCCATTAATTAATTGCTGTTAGTTTAATCAGAATTGATAACCAATACCAATATTTACACCATTTTGATCTTTGTTATTGTCATTATCCTGAGTTTGATAATCAACTTTAACCACAACATCTTCATGTGGCCAATAATTCATGCCAATATCTGTTTGTTGCTTTTCGGAGTTACCTGGACCACCCGTTCCAGCCTGGTTGTCGTATAGGTTGTAACGTGCAAAAACACCTATTTTCTTACTGATTTTAAAAGATGGTTCGATATACCAGCCAGATTGTTTATCATATCCTGATGTCTTGCCATCTACATTCCAGCTTGCGTAGAGAGCGCGTAAACCAAATGCACCTGTCGTATAAACAGCATGGGCTTCAATCATAGTTGCACTATTTTTAGCACTCTGTCCCTGTGTGTAATCATCTATGCTGGCAACGGTTGTCGCCAGTTCCAGACCTGGAATAGCGGTATATTTCAGTCGACCGGTAATCATTGGCGAGTTAGCTCGTGCTTTGGCAACTTTTTGGCGACCATCACGAATTTTGTTTTTGCCCTCAAGGTTAAGCCCCGATGTCAGTGCCAGATCATAATACAAACCTTTAGAGAACTCACCGCTTAAGGCTGCACCCGCTTCCCACCATGTTGCTGGAACAATATTTTTCTCAATCGGATTACGTTCAGTGCCATAAAAAGTATTTGGTTCATGGGTTTCATTTATTATACCGACTGGAATTAAGAATAAACCACCCTTGGCTCGCGTAGTTTGACTAAGGTCAAATTCGACATACGCTTGTTCCAGTTCAATTTCGCCTGCTTTTCCTTCACCTGCGATAGAATGTTCAAGCTCCAGTTCCGAGAAAAAACGAATGCTGTCGCTAAACTCATGGCCAAAGAATAACACGAAACGATGAAAATCAATTTCATTTTTATCGGATGCACCGCCTTCGCCATCAAGGTTGTTGTAGTGAAGTTCGCCGTATCCGCCAGTAGTTGTACTTCCTTTGCTGCCATGGCCTTTGCCGCCATGCCCCTTACTGGATTGTTTGCTTTCCATCATGTCAATAGAAGCTTCAATGCGTTCCATTATCATCTTGTTTTGATTTTTAAGTGCATCCACTTCTTTTTGTAGCTGCTCGGTACTGCTAGCCGCCTGAGACAACATTGGAATGCTTAGTAGTGCTGCTAAAAAGACAGATTTGTTCAACGTATTCATTTTTCCTCACCATTAAATTATCGACATTACGAAAACGATAATATACAAAAATATTAATCTAAATGCAAATCATTATCATTTAGAAATATTGAGTCAAGTGGGTTAATTCTAACACATTGAAATATATAGGTTTTATAACTTTAGTCTAAAGTCGATTGAGCAAATTTTCTTCTTTTTACGAGTGGCTGAGGCAATTTTTAAGGGCGAGGAAGGGGACGTAAATTGCTAAAAACGATAAAATTTAAGATTTGATAAAAAAATTTGTATGTTTTTTATAGCCTGGATGGGGGACATATAACAGCGAGCTATAGAGCAAATCGCTGTGTTTATGTAAGGTATTCTTGTAGCTTTGCAAAGTAAGTCTTTCAAATACTTTGAGTTAATAAAATATTATTGCTGTAGGCAAAATATTGATGAAAATACGTTCCTGTAATGTTTTTAAATTGGTAAACAGCCTCACCTTCTTTTCCATTTTGCATTGTTGTATAACCCATTGGCTCTTCAGTATTGCTTACCGAAGTATGATGAAAGCTATGACCACGATACTCTTTATTATTATAAACCATACTTTGTAGTCCTAAGCCCTGAAACCGCGAATGTAGTTGAGCATTACCGGGTATAACATTACACATATTGGCCGTGCTATTGTCAGTGGATAAAGTCTCTAGCAAGTAAATAAAACCACCGCATTCTGCCAGTACCGGTTTGTTAGTATTACAAAATGATTGAATACTTTGTCTGGTTATTGCGTTCTGTTGTAAGCGGGTTAAATATAATTCAGGATAGCCGCCGGGTAACCAGAGTATATCTGCGTCAGGTACGGCCTGGTTTTTAAGTGGTGAAAAATATTTGATCCTTGCACCATTGTGAATTATAAAATCTATATTAGCCGGGTAAATAAAACTAAAAGCCGCATCCTTTGCAATTGCAATGCATTTACCTTTTAAATAATCATGTCTATCAAAGCTGTCGACTTGTTGAAATGTTGTCTCGGCAGGTAGTTGTAATAGCCTGTCAGAAATAAAAGGGGTGTTTATTAGTTCATTTGCGGCGTAGTTTAGTAACCCGGTTAAATCATCAAGTTCCCCGGCTTGTACTAAACCAAGGTGGCGATGTGGTAAATGCAAGCTTTCATCTCGTTTAATACTGGCAAGATAAGAGTCAGATAAAGATTCTTTCAGTAACAAATGGTGATTATCACTACCAACTTTATTCCCGACGATTCCAAAAAGAGTGAGCGACGCTTTCGTTACGGATACCGGGGATTGATAGTTTATTAAACCATCAGCAATAGCGGCGGCTGTCTGTGCATATTTGGCAACATCCATTAGCAATAAAACTGGTATATTGAACAACCGTGCAAAATCTGCCGAAGAAGGTAGGTTGTCATGCAACCCCATTAAGCTTTCAATCAGGATAATATCGTTATCCCGGGCAGCCTTGTATAACAGTTCCTGACAGTGCTGCTCGCCCATCATCCATAAATCCAGATTGTAGACAGTTTGTCCGCAAGCAACCTGGTGTATCATGGGATCCAGAAAGTCGGGGCCTAATTTGAATACAGCGACCTTGCGTCCTTGTTGGGTATGTGCCCGCGCCAGTGCGGAGGTAAACAATGTTTTACCCTGGCCTGACGAGGGTGAGGCTATTAATAAAGTGGGACAGTGTGCTACCGGCATGCTCTTTTTGTAATTTTATTCCAAATCAGGTGACATGAGTTTAACCATCCCTTTATAATTGTTCCACTGTTTGGGAAGAGAAAAAATATGCAAGAAAGTACATTAGCCTTATTAAGTCTGGGATTTGGGTTGGGTTTATTACATGCCCTCGACGCGGATCATATTATGGCGGTCTCTGCGCTTGCATCCGGAAACAGACAGACAGAGCCGAATAGAGTATATCGGCTGCAAACTATTCTGTTTTGTTTACGATGGGCAATGGGGCATGGTGGTGTCCTGTTGGTATTAGGCTCACTGGTTTTGTTAGCCGGTATCAGTATTCCTGCCGGCTTGTCGATGATTGCCGAAAAGGTCGTCGGAATTTTATTAATTTCTCTGGGTTTATGGATATTTTGGCAATTTTACAAAAACCGCTTGCAGTTACAGGTTCATAGTCACAATGGGTTGACTCATGTTCATCTATCAGAGGGAGACTTGCATGCTGATAACGGTAATAAAAAGAGTCATGATCATCGCCCAGTGTTGGTCGGTGTTACCCATGGTTTAGCAGGCAGTGCACCTGTATTGGCAATTTTACCTGGTATTCAGTCAGGTCATAGCTGGCATGGTTTATTGTATATATTAATGTTTTCCCTTGGTGTTGTTTTAACAATGCTTCTCTTTGGACTTTTTTTCAGCCGGGTTCAATACTCATTGGAAAACTATAACAAACGTATTTTTGATGCGTTTCGTTTATGTTTAGCTTCGATTTCGATTGCTTTTGGTGGGTTCTGGTTATTCTCTGCTTGAATACTCATTAATCAGTGAGTTTACTTGCTATGCGAGAAGAAACCTCTGAGAAAAAAAATAAACTGCGTAGTGGCTATACTACCGGAGCCTGCGCTACGGTTACTTCACTAGCAGCGGCAACATTATTATTAAAAAATCATACCTCTCAGGTTTTAACTATTACCTTGCCAAAAGGTCAGCAGGTCGAGTTCCAGTTAAAGAGCTGCTTACATCTAAATAAACAAACTGCCTGTGCCAGTACGATTAAAGATGCCGGCGATGATCCAGACGTGACACATAATGCGACTGTTTTCGCCAGGGTAGAGCTTATTGAGCAGCAGGGAATACATTTTTTTGCCGATCAAGGCGTCGGTCTTGTTACACAAGATGGCTTGCCAATAGCCAAAGGACAACCTGCTATTAATCCTGTACCAAGAAAAATGATAACAGAACATCTAACACAGCTCGCAAAGGAATGTCATTATAATGAAGGTTTTAAAGTTTCTATCGGTGTTGAGCAAGGTGAGTTACTTGCTAAACAAACTATGAATCCAAGACTCGGTATTATAAATGGCCTGTCAATTCTTGGAACCACCGGGATTGTTCGACCTTTTTCATGTTCGGCGTATATCGCTTCAATCCATCAGGCTATCGATGTGGCCTCTGCCAATAATATACAACATATAGCAGCCTGTACGGGATCCAGTAGTGAAAATTATATTCAAAATAAATTAAAACTTTCTGAAATGGCGATTATTGAAATGGGAGACTTTGTTGGTGCAGTCCTTAAACATTTACGTAAGGTTGCTATGCAACGCCTTACCATTTGTGGTGGATTTGGGAAAATATCGAAACTGGCAGCAGGACATAAAGACTTACATAGCCGGGTCTCAAGTATAGATTTTGAGTTTCTTATGCAACAAGCTGCAAAAATTGATGCAGATGAAATTACAAAGAACAAAATTTTACGTGCGAATACCAGTTTACAAGCATTAGAATATTACCCTGCATTGGGTAATGTCATCTGCCGTAGTGCCTATGATGTTGCTAAAGCTGTATTGCCTGATAATTGCCATTTAGATATTTTTGCCATTGACAAGCAAGGGCACTGTGTCGGTTCTTATATAGAAGACCATGCTGGATGAAGATATTAATTCTGGGCGGAACGAGTGATGCACTTGAGATTGCCCGTCGTTTAATAAAGCAACATGAGATCACTTACAGTATCGCAGGTATCGTGCGGCAACCCAATTTAGACTGCCAGATATTATCCGGCGGTTTTAGTACCCAGCAAACAGAAAATGGCGAAAAAACTTTTACCGATGGAACCGCCGGTCTGCAATGGTATTTGCAACAGAGCAATTGTGATCTACTGATCGATGCAACACATCCTTACGCTAGCCAGATTAGTTTCAATGCGGTTAAAGCAACGGATAATAACCAGGTGACACTGCTACGTTATGATCGCCCAGCCTGGGAAAATCCAATCAGGAAACAACCTGCCGGAAAAGCAGTATGTAATGATAACTGGATAGAATATGATACGCTCGAAGCCTTGCTGGATAATCTTAAAAAGTTTCGTAAACCCTTTTTTAGTATTGGTCGCAGTATTCTTTCAGCAACACATTTACGAACTGACTCACAGCAATGGGTGATCCGCTCGGCAGGACTTAACGATAGCGATTTAGAGACTGTCAGTAAACCGGGTATTATACATATTAATGCGCTTGGGCCTTTTCACTTTGAAGAAGAACTGGCACTGTTTAAAAAACTGGCAGTGGATGCCCTGGTTACTAAAAATAGTGGTGGGCAATCTGTTTCAGCAAAATTAGCGGCGGCTAAACAATTAAACATTCCTATATTAATGTTGGCTCGACCTGAGAAGCCAGCCGTAAGATATTGTTTTTCAACTATTGATGCTCTAGTCGAGGAAATAAATAACAGTTTAGTGCTTTAAAGTCGCTGCGATTTCTTGCCGATTGCGGTAGGCTACACACCTTTGGTCTTACACGTTTATATTATATTAAGGTATCCCTATGTCTAAAGCTGAAAAACCAGCAATTTTAATCTGTGGTCATGGTTCTCGCGATGTTGAGGCGGTGGACGAGTTTTATCAATTAGCCGATCATATGAAACAACGATTTCCTGACCGGTTATGTGAGATTGGTTTTCTGGAATTTGCCAAACCAATGATCGCAACAGGGGCTGATAAGCTGGTTGAGCAGGGTGCAAAGAAAATTACAGCGATACCTGGAATGTTAATGGCAGCCGGGCATGCAAAAAACGATATCCCTAGCGAGATCAATGAACTTAATGTGCACCATAAAGAAGCAGGTGCATTTTTTAAATATGGTACGGAGCTAGGCGTTCACCCTAAAATGTTACAGGCTGCAGAAGCTCGTATTAAAGAAGCCGAGGCTGAGTTTACCGATGACTATAAACGTGAAGATTGTTTGCTGGTCGTGGTTGGACGCGGCGCATCAGACAGTGATGCAAATTCTAATATTTGTAAAATCACCCGTATGCTAGAAGAAGGGATGGGATTTGGCTGGGGGATAACCTGTTTCAGCGGTGTAACTTCGCCTCTAGTCGATAAAGCACTGGAACAAGCACATGGATTAGGATTTAAAAAAGTAATCGTTTTTCCCTATTTTTTATTTACCGGTCGTTTAGTTAAAAAAATCTATGCCTGGGCTGACGAGTATGCCAATGCTCATAAAGATGTACAGGTGGTAAAAGCGCCGTACCTGAATGACCATGAATTAGTGATCGATACGTTTGTTGAACGTATGCTCGAAACTGAAAATGGGACAGGCAACATGAACTGCCAAATGTGTCAGTACCGGGTGCAAATAGTAGGTGCTGAAAATAAAGTGGGTAGCCCTCAACAAGGTCATCACCATCATGTTCGAGGTTCAGGAACTGATGATGACCATCATCATAGTCATGCTCACAGCCATGATCACGAACATTAAGCTATTTTAAAAACGGCTTTCCAGAGTAAAAAAATAATATGCCAGATTATATTAAAGATCCTGTTCGTATTGAAGAAGAGTCATTTAAACAAATTAAAGCACTTACTGATTTATCCGGGTTTGATGAACAACAACAGCAAGTCGTAATGCGACTGGTTCATACCTGTGGCAATCCCGATATTGCTCAACAAGTTAAGATAAGCAGTGAAGCAATAACTAAGGGCATAAAAGCAATTGAAAACCGACTATCAATATACTGTGATGTTGAAATGGTTAAGCAAGGTTTAACGAAGCGTTATTTAAATATTGAACCTAAATGTTTTTTGAATCATCCGTCTGTTGCTGAGAAAGCAAAAAAAAATTCTGAGACCAGAACCATGACGGCACTGCAATATTGGGGTGAGGATATCTGTGATGGTATAGCTATTATTGGTAATGCGCCGACAGCTTTATTTCGATTAATAGAAAATATTGAAAAAGGTAAAGCTAAGCCTGCTCTAGTTATTGGGATACCGGTTGGTTTTGTTGGTGCAGCTGAATCAAAAGAGTATTTATGGCGGCAGTATCAGTCATTGGGTATTGAATGTATTACGATTATCGGGCGAACAGGGGGAAGTGCACTTGCAGCAGGTGCTTTTAATACGCTTGTTCGTTTGCAACAAGGCTTGCGTTTTTAAACGGTCATTTATTTTATGTCGCAGTTTAACGAAAAAATTCATGTGCTGAGTCTTGGTGTTGGTAATATTCTGGCCCTCAATAAAAGTACAATGGCTGTTATTAATGATGCTGACCTTATTATAGGTGCTGAGCATCACCTTGAGTCGTTAAGCAGTATTGATAAAACAAAGATAATCGATAAAGTAAATTTCCCGTCACCCTTTAGCGATTTAATTCCACTTTTACATGAGAATATAAATAAAAAAATCATTGTTTGTGCTTCAGGTGACGCATTGTTTTATGGCGTTGGAAAAATGTTGCTGGATAATCTCGGTCAGGAAAACATCATATTTCATCCTAATATATCATCCATGCAAGTGGCATTTCATAAAACAGGTATGGAATGGGCCAATGCAGTTATTCATTCACTACACGGTCGGCCAATTGAATCGCTGAGTCGCTGTTTACTTGATAATGCACTTATTGGTGTATTTACTGATCAAAAATCAAATCCAGCTGCTATTGCGAAATTGTTAGTACATCAAGGTTATGCCAAGTCCGAGATTCTTGTTTGTGAAGCCTTAGGTAAATCAACGGAACGTATATCGGCCTTTATAGCTGAAGAATTAAGTCAATGTAATAAAAAATTTGATGTGCTTAATATCTGCATTATTAAATGTAAGGGGGCAAACCATTGTTTCCATGGTATGCCGGGTATTGCAGATGATTGTTTCGAAACGGGCAAACAGCCAGGTAAGGGAATGATCAGTAAACGCGAAGTGCGATTAGCCATTCTAAGTTTAATGGAAGCCTATCCCAACGATACAGCCTGGGATGTGGGTGCTGGATGTGGCAGTGTGAGTATTGAATGGGCGCTACAGAATAAGAATGGAAAAATATATGCCATTGAGCATAACCAGGCACGGATGAATTACTTGAATCTAAATATGAATAAATTTGGAGTTAACTTAAATGCTATACCCGTACCGGCATCCGCACCTGAAGCATGCGAGAACTTGCCAGCGCCGGATGTTATTTTTATTGGTGGTCATGGTGGTGATTTGGCGACTATGCTGGAATATTGCTGGGAAAAACTGCAACAAAATGGAAGATTAATTGTTAGTGCAGTGATGCAAAGCAGCGTCACAGTAATTGAAAAGTTTGCCCGGCAGCACCAGAGTTTTAGTGGCGAGTTTTTAAAACTTCAGGTAAGTAAAACAAATACACTGACTAAGATTGATGCTTTACAAGAGCTAAAGCCAATTACCTTATTTAAAATTACCAAACGATTATCTCCATGCCAGTGACTGATTCAAAAAAAAGTGTAAGGTTTTATGGAGTCGGAGTAGGACCAGGCGATCCGATGTTGCTTACACTGAAAGCGGATGAAACGATTTACATGGCAGATGTGCTTGCATATATATCAAATGCTCAGGGTTATTCACTTGCCAAAGATATTGCAAGAAATTCAATTGCAAGGAAAGCCGCTGGTAGTTTTCTGGAAGTATCCATTCCTTTAACAATGGATACAGAACGATCGGCTATAAACAAAATGTATGATCAGGCTGCAAGAGAGATTTCTCAGCATTTAGAACAAGAGAGAAATGTTGTTTTTTTATGTGAGGGCGACCCGCTATTTTATGGTTCTTTTGCTTATCTGATCGAACGATTGGGTGGTCATTATAATATTGAAATTGTACCCGGTATTTGTTCAATACATGCAGCGGCTGCGGCCAGCAAAATACCGCTAGGTTTATTGAAAGAGAAAATAGCCATCTTTTCTGGGCGACATTCCAGAAATGAAATTTTTGATGCACTGCAGAATTTTGAAAATATAGTGATATTAAAAGCAGGGCGTTCAAGAGCTGAGATAGTACAACTTATTGCAGATGCGGATCGTATACAGGATGCCTGTT
>Ga0316207_10002097_pt1 | contig 21626 bp, 20 predicted proteins | sample 6weekpyrite_MG_FD_204943 | JGI IMG/M metagenome (GOLD analysis project Ga0316207, IMG submission 204943) | Microbial mat bacterial communities from mineral coupon in-situ incubated in ocean water Damariscotta River, Maine, United States -... | ecosystem: Environmental > Aquatic > Marine >...
TCCTGTTCTGATCGGCGTACGGCTTCCTTTCGGAAGGCTTCTGTGTAGGGTGCTGCTTGTTTTTTCTTTGGCATGATTGCCTCCTGTCCTAATTAAGGAGGTGTCTACTTTTCATGGGTAACTTGGACCGCTAACGCCTAAATAACAGGCAATTTACTCAGTGGGCGCATTTTGCCCACTGAGTAAATTGTCCTTGTTGATTTACTTGTTATAAATAAATATTTGTTTATTTTTGCCATAAGTAAAATGAGCGTAAATTGCTGGTAAATATATTGCCCAAACTATTCCATATACTAAAAGTGTTTGTAGTAATAATGAAATTGTACTGGCCTCAAATAGAGTACTTATAGTAGGCGGCACAATAATTATAATAAATATTAATAATTCTATGACACTTAAAATATACCAAATATGCTTGGTAAATATTTTTTTATTATTAATAAAACCATGTAGGCCTATAACAGCAAATATGAAAACCAATAATCCAAAAAGCCTGCCAATATCCTCAGTACCGCCAGTTGCAGACCCGAAACCATTAAGTAGGCCTAAAACGAAAAGAGTAATATAGGCACCAAAGTAAATTTTCCATGTAATTGTTTTGTTTGTTCTCATGGTTATCTTTTATTTATAACGCCCGCCATAACCGGAAAATAAAATTGGCGCAGCTTTTGCGATAGCAAAAGGTGTGACAGTTTTATTTTTCCGGTTGATGCACTTGTTAGGCATTTTAATCATTGTGCATGCTACGCTTTTTCAGCTGCTTATTTATTATTTTCATACCTGACTTTCTATTTTTTGCATTTTTCAATATTTCCAGACGTTTTTCACCTTGTTCTGCATCATGTGCTATGCGAACAGATTCTTTTATAGAAAATTTTTGACTGTCGATATTTTGTTCAATGATATTATTATTTAATTTTTCCCATGCTTTTATATCTCTCTTTTTAGGTACTTTGATTTCACATCCAATATTATGGCACTCATTATTGCATTTTGCACAAATTACATTTTCTTTTTGGGATGAAATTCGCCTATAACATTCTCTACATTTAAAACAGACCCACGTATTATTTTCCATGTTTCTTAATCCTGTCAGGAAACTGTATCCTTACATTTGTTTTTATGCTTTTAATTGTATTGCCTAACGCAGAGTTAAATGGCCTGAGCTGCGTCGCAGCGAAGGTCCAAGCAGGGCTGGAAGCCATGCGATTTTGAACGTATTGTTAGATGTTATTATTTTCATAAGGAACCACTCTATTAAAAGGGTGTGAATCAAAATAAATATTATGCTTGGTGCTCCATATTTGTTTTTTCTGTGGCGAATAAAAGTGTATACCCTTATCGCAACTACAATACTCTAGTTTGTATCTTCTCCTAATTTCAGATTCATTATAATTAATACTAGACAATGTTTTCTTCATTGCTTTTCTTTTATTATGACTGTATATCTTCGAATATATTAACAGCAATAAACCTATTGTTGTTGCTAATAAAACGAGAAGACCATGTATTTCTTTGCCTGCAATATAAACGGCAATTAGGGATAAAATTAGTATGACCCCAATTGAAGTAATGCGAAAGCACCAAAAATGGATATTATCTTCGTCGACGCACAGCGTATTATATTGTTTTTCTAATAAATCAAGTTTAATTTCAAGCTCATTATTTTCATCAATTGATAAGTTCATGGTTCATCTAACGTTAGAATTAAACGGCGCCGCTTTTTGGCGTCCGAGCAGGGCAGGTTTTTTGCCCTGCGGTTTTAAATGTCTTGTTAGATTTCATGTGTTGAAATACTATCTGACATCTTAAAATAGTTGCCGTCTATTGGATCATCCGATTCTAGCCAACGATATATTGCTCTAGAGCAGCGCATTCGTAAATTATCTTGATAATCAAATATCTCTACTCGTTTTAGACCGTCCACTCTTCCCGAAAAGTGAACATTTTCAAGATATGATGAATTGTAGAAATCGCAATCAATTAATACTATTTCTAAGTACGAGCCATTAGAGCTATCGGCATTCAGCAACAAATGTAAATTTTTATTTGTATATCCAGAACGGCTTACATCAGATGGGAAATATTTTTCATCAAGAGTTGTTCCGTAAAACTCGACGAGCTCAGTGTCCTCCCAGCAATTAGAAGAATCCAGATTTTTCAAATCTTCGTTATTGTCGATTGATATCCACATTTATTTTTTCCAGAAATCTAACGCCTAAATAAGGGGCCGAGCTGCGTCAGCAGCGAAGGTCCCAGCGACCAACGGGAGCGAACTTGATTTCTTTGTTAGAAGGCATAGTTTTTATTTGCCTCTGAACTGAAATATAACTCCCATAACTTTTCAAACTCTGCCTTGCTAATTTCTTCACCTTCAAAATCTTTAAGAGTCATGTTTGTATCGAGCCAGTAACCATAATTCTTCTTATCTGGCCCGGCAAGAACTGGGGTGCCATTTGAATTTAACCCAATTTCTCTGTATGGCATATTTTCTTCATCAAATTCAACGAACCATTCATTAACTAGATGTAATTTTTCTCTATACCCAGGATTTCCTTCCGGTATAAAAAATAAGAGCATTCTAATTATCTTTGTACCGAAAGATTCCTTTGCCTCAAAATCGGTAGCCATTTTTGTTCGCATATAATGCATTTAAAGGTTGCCTTCTAACGTTAGAGTTAACCAGGAGGCGCGTTTTTTGCGCCGATCTGGTTTAACGACTTGTTATGTTTCACTGTTTTCATCTTCTATAGGTAGAATAAATGCAAGGTCATCTTCTATGTCTAGCCCATGCTGTGCAGCTATTTGAGCAAGATGAATACCAAACACCCCTCGCAATTCACCAATAGCACCGTTGAATTGCCAACTTGCAAAGTGCCCAGCATGGGCACCAAATCTAATGATTCTTTCATCAGCACCAACAGTATCTAAAAACTTTCTACAAGCAGCACGCATTGCTCTTAATGAATTTGAAAGTGAGGAGTCATTACTGATTGCACCTAGCTCAGAAGAAAGCATGCGCCGAATTTCTATAACGGATTGTACACAATGATCAGGCATTTCCATTTCAGTTGGATTGTAAAGAACCCTTCGGTCTTCAAGCTCAGCAATAACTCGCTTTGCAACATTACTTTCCGATTCCGGTGGATTCCATGAAACACCAAAAATTGGCGAGCTAAAGCCAGTCAATCGTTTTGCAATTTCTTTAAACTTCAAGTGTTCCTCCGTGAAACATAACGCACAGCTAAGGGGTGCGGAGCTGCATCGCAGCGTAGCGTCCCAGAGAGCGAAGCGAACGGCTTGAGCGTATTGTTAGCACTTTTCATATTCGTTTTTCCAAACCAAGTTTTAACATGCCTAAGCCAATGATTGCTAAAGCAAATGAACTACCAATATTTAGCAATGAAAAAGAGAGCATCGGTTCACTATTTAGAGCATCAGTATCTAGTGTTGCAACAATTAAAAAGGTGCCTGATTCGAATAAAAAAGACAGGATTGTACCAGTTAATAATATTTTACTTCCGGTAGTTCCATGATTCTTTGCTAATAGAATAGAACCAATCAGAAATAGTGCGTAGCCTATTAATATAAGGATCGCGCTCTCGAAGCCTCCGAACATAGTAACGATATAACTATCGTAGATTTGACTGCTTATTTCTTCTTCATTCATGTTTTTGTTGTAGTGCTAACGCAGAGTTAAACGGCCTGAGCTGCGTAGCAGCGAAGGTCCGAGCAGGGCTGGAAGCCATGCGATTTGAACGATTTGTTATGCGTATTATGAGAAGACATCTGTAGATGCCCTTATAATTTCACTAACCACTTTTTTTATTACCTCTGATTTCCCTTCTTTTACTACATTACTTAATTGGCTACCTAGAGTTTCATTTGTTTCAAGAGATTTGGGTACAGAATTTAATAGTGCCAAAGCTTTTGCAGTTAAGCATACTGAAGTATAGCCACCATAAAAAGCCATACTAAAATTAATAAATCCTTCCCTTTTTAAAAACTTAATACTAGAAAAAAATATATCGCTTAACTCTTCATTATCTAAATACTCGAAATCAGTGATTTTTAAATCTTTTTCAACTGGAAAGGTTTCATATAGTCTTGCTAAAAGATCACCGCAGAATTTATTAAAAATGTCAATATTGTTAGTCATATGAATGTAAGCGCATAACAGTTTATTAGACGAACGTTCGTATTTTTCCTTATTAGACGAACGTTCGTATATTACTTTTTAATTTTATTTATGTTTGTTAGGCTAGAATAACAAGATTACTTTTTAATTCACATTATTATTTTGCTAAGGATGGCGGTATGAGTAATGAAGCTGAATCTCGTTTCTGGGATAAATATATAGATAAAACAATTAGATATGGGGTGAAACCCAAGGTGGCGCGGTGGTATGTAAAGCGTTGCGAGGAATATATCAGGCATTACCGAGGGTTAAAATTAGCACGACATACGGTGTCTGAAATGGATGCATATTTGAATATGAATTCCAGAAAAGACGAACTCGAAGACTGGCAATTTACACAATTAGTTGATGCTTTGCGTATTTTATTTGTTGATTGTGTCAAAGTTAGTTGGGCCCAGGAATATAATTGGGCTGATTGGAGTGACCTGTCTGCTGATCTACCAGATTCACATGCTACCTTTGCGCGAGATATTACCCCGGATGAATTGCTCGATGAGCTTGGGTTTAAGATGCAGGGTAATGCTAAGGATACTTTGTTGCAAAAGGTCTGCCTTAAATATCCAGATATAATCAAGTCATTTTTAACCAAAATTCGTATTAAGCACTATTCAATTCGTACCGAGAAAGCATATTTGCAGTGGCTGGTGCGTTTCATTGCTTTCCACGATATGTCTGACCCTGCTGATTTGAATGAAAGTGCTGTTGTTTCCTATCTGGAACATTTGGTTGTGAACAGAAATGTTTCCGCCAGTACGCAAGGCCAGGCGCTGAATGCGCTTGTTTTTTATTACAAGGTTGTTGTTGGTCGCGAATCGCTGGAGTTGGGTGATATTAAAAAGTCAGCTAAGCCAAAACGCTTACCGACTGTATTAACCAAGCACGAAGTTAAGAACTTGCTGAATAATATTGATGGATGCTCACAGCGTTTGATGATTAAGTTATTATATGGGTGCGGTCTTCGTGTGATGGAGTGTGTGAGATTGCGTGTTCTTGATGTTGATTTTGGTTATCAGCAAATCCTGATAAGAAATGCCAAGGGTAAAAAGGACCGTGTTGTACCGTTACCAGAGAAAATGGTGGCATTGCTTGAGGCACAAATAGAAAAAGTTAAACTTTTGCATGAGGAGGACTGTGCTGAGGGTTTTGGAGAGGTGTACTTACCTGATGCGTTAAATCGTAAATATCCACATGCAGCGCGTGAATTGATCTGGCAGTATGTATTTCCGGCAACTAAAATATCGAAAGATCCCCGTAGTAAAAAATTACGACGTCATCATATTAATGAAAGAAGCTTGCAAAAGCGCGTCAGGGCTGCGAGCCAGAAGGCAGGTATTCATAAAAAAGTAAATTGTCATGCCCTACGACATTCATTTGCAACCCACTTGCTTGAGTCCGGTTATGATATACGTACGGTTCAGGACTTGCTTGGGCATGCAGATGTATCGACAACCATGATTTACACGCATGTGTTAAATACACCTGGTGTGACAGTCAGAAGCCCGCTCGACATGCTGGGTTAGCTTTTACGTATAAACTCCGTTAGTGGGCTGAAGCATTGCGCTTCACTCATGTTTTGTTGTACATAGTCTGTTGCAAATTTGGATAGTTGTTTTCGTTTTTCGCTGTTATTGAGCAACAGGTTGATCTGGTCAATAAATTGCTGATCGTTACAGGCCATTTGAAATGCCTTGTTTGACAGGTGAGTCAGACCACTTGCGCCCTCTTTGGTTGTGACCAGCGGTATGCCATATGCCATGGCCTCGATGGTTTTTATTTTAAGCCCGGCGCCGTACTTAACCGGGTTGATGATGATGTCAAGGTTGTTATAGCAATCTGCCAGTTTTGGCTGGAAGCCGTGCCGGATTATTGCAGGTTGGTCCAGGTGCATGAAGGCGTTGGTAACATATCCGTAGATATGCAGCGTGATATCGTCACGTTGGATTTGTGCCCAGATAGTATCGATAAAGTGGTTTAGTCCGTGCACATTGGCGTGCCAACCGCTGGCGATGATGCCGATGCGGCTCGCGCGTTCGCGTAGTGTTTGAGGCATGGGCTTGATCGGGTGAGGTACGAGCAGGCAGGTATAGTCTGGTTGCCATTGGCTGACAAGCTTGTAATCTTCTTCCTGTATACAAATAATGGCATCGAACTGCGAGAAGATTTTTCGTTCCTGCCTGGCGGTGAGCGCAAAATCATCTTTGAGGCCCTGTTGGCGCATGTTTTTGTTGCGTTGGTGAATAATGTCATGTGTGTCGAGTAGCTTTGTCGCCTTTTCCGGCAGGCAGTCGACCAGGTAGGCATTTTTGGTTTTGTCTACCAGGTACAGGTCGGCAGTGGGCTGCCGGGCGAGCAATGCCCGCAGGGCTTGTTGCCGGTGTTCAACGGTGTCGCAGGCTTGGTTGCCGATCCACTGAAAATTCAATGACGGTTGCAGTTTTCGTACTTGCGATAGTTCCCTGTCATCAAACGGGTCATTAAAGATCACGGTCAGGTCAAACTGGTTTGCCAGGTACATAATGGTGGCACGTGTCCTTGCCCAGTATCCTGCACCGGCCTGCCAGAACCTGGCGTTGGTGATGATCACCAGTTTTTTATTGTTTGCATGCATTAATCATTAACCATATGTGTGACAGGTAAATTAAATTTTTATTGTATCTGGTACAATGGTCGCATGGATGTTTCACATATTCTAGATGGTTTAAACGAGGCGCAGCGCGAGGCGGTGACGGCCAATAACCGTTCTTTGCTGGTGCTTGCCGGTGCAGGTAGCGGTAAGACGCGTGTGCTGGTGCACCGTATTGCCTGGCTGGTCGCCGTCGAGGGCGTGTCGCCTCACGGTGTGTTGGCGGTGACCTTTACCAACAAGGCCGCGGCCGAGATGCGAGGCCGTATCGAGACGATGCTCGGTATGCCGGCTGGCGGCATGTGGGTGGGTACCTTTCACGGTCTGGCTCATCGACTGCTGCGTTCACACTGGCAGGACGTGGGTTTACCACAGGGTTTTCAGATTCTGGATTCGGATGATCAGTACCGCATGATCCGGCGTATTCTCAAGTCGCTCGACATTGACGAGCAGCGCTGGCCGCCAAGGCAGGTGCAGTGGTTTATTAATGCGAAGAAAGACGAGGGCCTGCGTCCACAGCACCTGGATGGCGATAACGACCCGTTCCAGGTGAAGATGATCGAGTTGTATCAGGCCTATGAAGATGTTTGCAAGCGCTCGGGGCTGGTGGATTTTGCCGAGCTACTACTGCGGGCGCATGAGTTGTTTTTGCAACGCCGTGATGTGCTGGAACATTACCAGGCGCGTTTCAAACATGTACTGGTTGACGAGTTCCAGGACACCAATACTATCCAGTATGCCTGGGTGCGGTTGCTGGCCGGTGAGCGTGGGCACATATTTATTGTCGGCGATGATGACCAGTCGATCTATGGCTGGCGTGGTGCGCGCATTGAAAATATCCATCAGTTTTCGTCTGATTTTCCGGGTACGCAAACCATACGCCTGGAACAGAACTACCGCTCGACGGGCAATATCCTGAATGCCGCGAATGCCCTGATCAGCCACAATGCCGACAGGCTGGGCAAGGAGTTATGGACCGCCGGTGAAGATGGCGAGCCTATACGCCTGTATGCCGCATTTAATGAAACCGATGAGGCGCGTTATGTGGTGGACCGCATCGGTGACTGGATAGACAAGGGCGGGGTGCGCCGCGAAACGGCGATCTTGTACCGCTCGAATGCGCAGTCACGCGTGTTTGAAGAAAACCTCATGATGCAGGGTATCCCGTACCGTGTTTATGGCGGCATGCGCTTTTTCGAGCGCGCTGAAATCAAGGATGTACTGGCCTATTGCCGGTTGATTGAAAACCGCCATGATGATGCGGCGCTGGAAAGGGTGATCAATACGCCGACGCGTGGCATTGGTGACCGTAGCATCGCCAGCCTGCGTGAGATTGCTCGTGTGCGCGGTATGTCGATGTGGGACGCGATCTCGACGGTGGTTGCAGAAAAGACGCTGGCCGCGCGTGCCGTGGGAGCGTTGACGAAATTCCAGGAGATCGTCGAGTCGTTTGCCGACGGCAGCGACGAGCTGGAGTTATACGAACTGGTCTCAATGGTGGTTGAAAACTGTGGCCTGATCGAATTTTATCGCAACAAGGAAAAAGGCGAAAAAGGCGAGGCGCGCGTTGAAAACATGGAGGAGTTGGTTTCGGCTGCCCGCAATTTTGAACAGTCAGAAGACGACATCGAGATGTCGCCGCTTGCCGCCTTCCTGTCGCACGCAGCTTTAGAAGCCGGGGAAGGTCAGGCGGACCCCTGGGAAGACTGCGTGCAACTCATGACTCTGCACTCGGCCAAGGGCCTTGAATTTCCGATGGTGTTTTTATGCGGAATGGAGGAAGGCCTGTTTCCGCATCAGCGATCTATAGAAGAGCCGGGCAGGCTGGAGGAAGAGCGCCGCCTCTGTTATGTGGGCATGACACGTGCCGAACAACAACTGGTTATCAGCTATGCCGAGCAGCGGCGTATTTTTGGTAATGACCTGTACCCGCGGCCTTCACGCTTTGTCGGCGAGATACCGGCTGAACTGGTCGAGGAGGTCAGGCCGAAGGTCAGCACATCATCGCCGACGGCGACGCACGGTTCACTTGATGAATCGCCGGAGGGCATGCAGTTGGGGCAGCGAGTGGTACACCCTAAATTCGGTGAGGGCGTGGTGTTGAGTTATGAAGGCCAGGGCAATGCCGCACGCGTGCAGGTCAATTTTGATTTTGAAGGCAGTAAGTGGCTGGTGCTGGCGTACGCGAATTTACAGGTAACCTAGATGTAGGAGCGACCCCCTGGTCGCGATTATAAATTTATTCGCGACCAGGGGGTCGCTCCCACACGGTAATTTCCGATCAAATGTTACTGTTGCACGTGTTGTTGAGCGCAGGATTGCGCCTTGATGTGTTCAATCTCCTGCATGGGTCTGCCAAGGTGATGCCCCTGCACAAAATCGACACCGAGTTCCTGCAGGATCTTTAATGTCTCCTCGTTTTCCACACATTCGGCAACGGTGACCTTGCCCATCACATGCGCCATGGTATTCATGGACTGCACCAGTGCGCGGTCCACGGGGTTGGTCGCAACGCCCTGGATGACCGAGCCATCGATCTTGATTTTATCTACGGCCAGGTCCTTGAGATAACCAAACGAACAGAAACCCGAGCCAAAGTCGTCGAGTGCACACTGGCAGCCGATTTCCTTTATGGCACTGACAAATTCTGCGGCTGCCGTGAGGTTGGTAATCACGGCTGTTTCTGCTATCTCGAAGGTAACCTGTTCAGGTTTGATGTTGTGAATACCGAGTTGTTCGCGGATCAAGGTCAGCAGGTTGGCATCTTCGTGCGCGCGGTCTGACAGGTTGATGCAAAAATTGGCCTCGATACCCTGCAGCTGCAGCTCATGCAGTTTTGTGAGTGCGTTTTTCACCATCCAGTTATCGAGTTTATGGATCAGCCCGAATCGTTCGGCGGCGGGCATGAAACCACCGGGCAGTATAATCTGTCCATCGTCGGCCGGCATGCGCAGTAGCAGCTCGTAGTCGTGTGTTTGCAGGTTTCGCACATCGACAATCGGTTGGTAGGCCAGTATGAATCGACTGTGTTCGATCATGTCGTTAACACGCGCTGCCCAGCCCATGTCGTCTGCCATGCCTTCTTCGTCACGGTCATCGGCATGATAGATGTTGACGCAGTTACGACCTCGGGTCTTGGCGACATTGCATGCCAGGTCGGCATGAGACATGGCTTCTTCAGAGTTGCGTGTCGTGCTGTCGATGATGGTTGCACCAATACTGCACGACACGCTGAAGCCGTTACCCTTGTTGTAAAACTTGTACTGGTCAAACAGGCGTCTGAAATTCTCGGCGATAACTTCCAGGTTAGACTCCTCGATGTTATACAGCAACAGGGTAAATTCGTCGCCACCGAAGCGTGCCAACAGGTCACCTTCGCGGGCGTTTTCGGACAGCATGTTACTGATCTCGATCAGTAACCTGTCGCCGGCGGCATGACCGAGTGTGTCATTGATGTATTTAAACTGATCCAGATCGATATATAACAGGCCTGCGGTTGAGGCGCTGCGCGCGATGCGCGCCATGAGGCGATCAAGTTCCTGCTGGAACAGGCGTCGGTTATACAGGCCGGTCAATGCGTCATGTTCTGCCTGGTAGCTGAGTTGTCGCTGATATTCTTTGGTGACAGTAATGTCACGGGCCGTACCCGTAATGCGCACGATGTTACCGAGGCCGTCGGTTTTGGCGCGTGCATTCAGGCTCAGGTGAATTTCATTGCCGTGGCGGTCGATGTGGGTGGTTTCAAACTGGTACAGGTCATGGCCCTGGCTGATTTTCTCGAATGCCCGTTTTTCCTGTTCGGCAAAGTCAGGGTGCTGAAACTCACTCACCGGGCGGCCAATCATGTCCTGTGGCGGATAGCCGTATAATTTACCAGAGGCACTGTTCAGGTAAGACCAGCAACCTTCGGTGTCCATACTCCATACCAGGTCATGGGCCGTTTCCACAAGGTCACGATATAGCGCCTCGGCCTTTTGCATTTTTTCCAGTGCGGCTTCGGTATCGGAGATATCGTCAACCAGGTAGATGAATACCGGTTTTCCGCTTAGCAATACGCCACTGACACAAACCGAGACCGACACCTGGCTACTGTCTCGCTTGATACCCTTGACCTTGTATCGACCCGACAGGTGTCTGGGCGAGCCGTCTTTCTCCAGCATGTCCTGGATAATCCACGACAGGGGCTTGCCTCTGACCTCGGCACTACTGTAGTTGAACAGTTCCTGGGCGGCCTTGTTAAAGGTGTCGATCATGCCCGAATCATCGGTGACAATAATACCCTCGGCGGCATTGTCGATGATCGCGCGGATATGAGTCTCCTGGTCAGTGAGTCGCTGGAATACCCTGCCCAGGGTCTGTGTCAAAAAACCAATTTCATCTGTCGAATGTGGCTTGAGTGAGGCCAGTGTGTCGTTGGTAACCGCACCACTACTGTGCAGTGTGCGCTGCACGGCAGCAAGTGAATTGCTCAGGCTACGTATCGACAGGTAAGTCACCAGTATTGTAACGGCAGCCAGTACACCCCAGATAAGCAGGGTAGATGTGTGCAGGTTACCGGTATTGAGCCAGTAATATTGCAGCAACAATGTATAGCCCAGAATCGGTAGAAAGCCGGCCAGCAATAACATTTTAGAACGCAGGCTGTTTTGCGCGCGTAACAGGCCGGTCCACTCGGCCAGTTGGCTGAGCCTGTCCTGTGCGAGTAAATAGACCGGCATGCCTACGAGAATGGAGGTCGTCAACTGCAATGTGAAAAAGGCGGTAACAAACGAGGTTTGCTGCGGTATGCCCAGTGTATTCAGGCTATATATATAGATAATTGGCAGACAGATAGAAAAGGTCAGGAACAGCCCCCAGTAAGACAGGTTAAAACGGCGCAGATGCCTGTGCAGGCTGCTTGCCAGCTTGCTGCCCGGCTGTTCATCTGTATCGGCTGCATTGAGTTCCTGAATGAGAGGGTCAAGAAAACGTCGGAAATACACCACTACCCAGACCAGCATGACTGTCAGAAATACTGGCAATATGCCTAGCTGCATTACCGATACGATCTTGGGCCAGTCGGTCATGCCGAAAAAGACCGCACCCCAGAGACTGAACAGCGGGGTCAGTAAAAAAGTCAGGCTAATCAAGGCCATAAGTGAATTTTTTTGTTGAGCTATGGTGGTTTTCATCACTTGATAAGGCCTGTTTTCATAGACATAGCTAGCAGTAATCCTGGGTCGGGATTTTGACACATGGCTACATACAAGCAATTTTTCTGCCAATAACTGATATCGTCGTCTATGACGGCCGCGTTTATTATTTTCAATGATCTGAAGGCCTTTTCGGGCTATTATCGACGCAGTAAAAAACAAGTATAAAAGGTGAACAACACATGAAACGTCGTGATTTTGTAACAAAAATCGGTGTCGGCACATTGGCCGGGGGTACCCTGCTCAGTGGCTGTGGCAAGGACAAGGAGGCAGCGGGAAGCGGTGAGAAAAAAGCCCGTACAGAATATAAATGGAATATGGTAACCACCTGGCCGAAAGACTTTCCAGGCCTGGGGACGGGTGCCAATACCCTGGCAGCAAAAATCAACGAGATGAGTGGTGGCCGTATGCAAGTCACGGTCTATGGCGCGAAGGAGATTGTGCCCGCCTTTGAGGTATTTGACGCTGTATCCAGCGGCACGGCGCAAATCGGGCACGGTGCGGCCTATTACTGGAAAGGCAAAAACGAGGCGTTTCAGTTTTTCTCGACGGTGCCATACGGCATGAACACCCAGGAAATGAACGGCTGGATGCACAAGGGTGGCGGCCTGGAATTGTGGCAGGAGGCCTATGCGCCATTTAATCTCATACCGGCCCCGGCTGGAAATACCACGGTGCAGATGGCCGGATGGTTTAATAAAGAGATAAACAGCATAGCTGACCTGAGTGGCCTGAAAATGCGTATCCCCGGCCTGGGTGGCGAAGTACTGAGTCGTGCAGGTGGCACACCGGTGAACCTGCCCGGCGGTGAACTGTTCACTGCATTGCAAACCGGCGTGCTGGATGCAACCGAATGGGTTGGTCCCTATAACGACCTGGCGTTCGGTTTTCACAAGGTAGCCAAATACTACTATTACCCGGGCTGGCATGAGCCGGGCACCACGCTGGAAGCGATCATCAACAAGCAGGCATACGAACAATTGCCTTCAGACCTACAGGCCATTGTCATGGCGGCCTGTCGTATCGCCAATGCCGAGATGGTGGACGAATACACGGCCAACAACAACGCGGCCCTGCATACGCTGGTGAATGAGCATAATGTGCAATTACGTCGCCTGCCGGATGATGTGTTGGCAAAACTCATGAGCTTGTCCGATGAGGTGGTGAACGAGGTTGCCAACAAGAGTGAGTTGGGTAAGAAGGTGTTTGCTTCCTATAGCAAGTTCAGGGATCAGGCGCAGCAGTGGCATGGGATTTCTGAGGGGGCTTATTATGGTGCCAGGGGGAAGGTTTAGGTTGCTGTTCTGATATAGCTGGAACGGTAAACAGACCATAGCTTTAAGGGCTTTGTGGGAGCGGCATTCAGCCGCGAATATGTTTGTGTGCTGTAGGAGCGGCCTCATGGCCGCGAAAGATCTGTCCTTGATATTTGGCCATGTTCAGTAGCTATCTATAAATACTCTAGTGTAAAGGGCCGGGTCCCGCCCCGGCGGGCGGGGTACTTTTGTTTCGGCAAAAGTACCCAAAACCATTTTCCCGGAGGTTATGTCGGCTGCGCCGATTCCCTCGCTTCAGCCCATAAAAATGGTCGCGGCGCGAACTCGCGCTGTGCTCCGCACTATTCGCGCTCAAACATGCGCTTGCTTTGACCATTTTTCTCTATGGGCTTCACTCGGCATAACCAACGGTAGGGAATACAAGATCAAGGATGTAGAAGTGCTTGGCGAAAGGAATAAAACCCCACTATTCCAATTAAAATCATTCGGAGTGACCCGTCCCGTCGACGCAGCCGAGCATCGCAGAAAAAATCAGATGAAGAGAGCCATCGTGCTTGAGCTGCATAGGCTCATAGCAGCGCTATGAGATTATGCTGCGAGTCTGGCGAACGCTGATTTTTACGAGAAGCGCAGGGGACCCCTCATTGAAAATGAGGGGCAAGTCATCGGGGGCCTTTTCTTTTGGGTACTTTTCTTTGGGCAAGCAAAGAAAAGTACCACGGCCGCCGGGACGGGCCCCGGCCCTTTAAAATTAATTCCATATCAACACAACAGAAAACTTATCCAAACAACACGAAACATATCAAAACAAAAACCTACTGAATCGCAAAACTCTCCGACCAGTTATTATCCGGCAATCGCTCTGCCTCAACCCTGATCCGGTTCGCCATTTCCTTTTTACCCAGCGCATCCATAATCAAACTCTTTAGCAACATTGAATCCCGTGTTGCCTTGAGTGCCAGTGACTGGTCTACGTCATCTATTGCCAAGGAGAATTGGTGCTGCACGTATTTCAGCATGGCGCGGTTATGCCAGGCCTTCTGGTAGCTCGGGTCATATTTTAATGCGTTGCTGAAATGCAGGATGGCTTGCGGGTAATTTTTTTGTTGGGCATAGAGTACACCCAGATCATCATGGGCTTCGGAATTTGTCGAGTCGAGTTTAATGGCCATTTTCAGGTCAGACATGGCCTTGTCGAGTTTGCCTGCCCAGATGTAACGCACGCCGCGTTTGGTGTAGGCGCGCGAGTTGTCGGGGTGTTTAAGAATGTATTGGCTGAGGTCGGCGATGCCTTTGTCAGACTGTTTGTTGCGACCGTAGGCCATGCCGCGCCAGAACAGGGCTTCGTCATTTGCGGGGTTGAGGGTCAGGCATTTTGTCAGGTCGTTGATGGCGAGTGTAAAGTCCTGTTCCTGGAAATGTAAAACGCCACGGTCAAAATAGGCGTTGGCGTTGTTCGGTTCTTTCAGTATGGTTTTGGTTAGCAATAGCAGCGTATCACTATCAGATTGGCCGTGATAATTTTTTGTGGCATCTGAGAAAACCAGTTTACCCGCATTTAAAGGGTTGAGGTAAATACTGGCTTCGGTGGCGATGTCACCAAAGCAGGAAGGGTAGGCTTCGTTCAGGCGGCTATCTTCAAATGCCGGTTTGCCAAACGGTATCTGTATTTCGTCGAGGGAGATAAACAGTTCGGTACCGAAAAAATTGCCTTTGCATTGTTCATAAATGCGGTCGCCCGAAGCATCAAATTGCCGGTATGCCTGCAAATGTTTGTCCTGGTAGTGCAGGTTGATTAATGTCTGTATCGGTGCATTACGGTGTTCGGGCAGATAGGCTGACAGGTAGTCTATAAGGAGGATGCCTTGCCGGTCATAGACAAAGACTTCAATCAGGTGGATATTGTCAGGGTTGCTTCGTTCCCATTGAATACGACTTAGCAGTTTTTTGCTCTTGCTATCAATGTAGCGTTCTTCTTCAAAAAAATTTTCATAACGGTGGTAGCCTCCGAGGGAGACGGTTTTTTCGGTTGTGTAATTTTTTAGTTGTTGTTTATGCAGCGCGTAGACATTTTTGGTGAACAGATTCCAGCGATCGACCTGGACCTTGTCGACCTTGAGTTGATTGGGTTTTTGCGCATAAACACCAGTAGCTGGTGTTAAAAGTAATAAAAGCAATAAACTAAGGGTTATGTTTTTCATATTGTATCCCCTGCCTGTTATGTTTAATTTGTGTTTGTTAAGTAGTAATGTATTACGGAACGCTCCTGAGCTAACTGATCAAGACAACTAGTAATATAGACGCAAAAGCAGGTAAATTATTCCCGTTTCCATGAAAAATATTTGCTGTGCAGGTTAATTGTATTAAGTTAAGGGTCGAATCCAGCTGATTATAACTTGATAGATTGTAAGCTTATGTAGTTTCAGATTGTTTGGCAATCTGGTACTGGTCGCGTCCTGCACGCTTTGCTTCGTACAGCGCGGTGTCGGCCTGGTTGATGATCTGGCCAAAGTTGTTACCGGGTGTTTGAAGAGCAAGCCCGGCGCTGATGGTGATGTTGGTATTGCTGCGCACGGACTGGAATATCCGTTCGGTGATTTCCTTCAGGTGCTCGGTGTTGGTGTCGGGTATGACGGCAAGAAATTCCTCGCCGCCATAACGGACGACCAGGTCACTCGAGCGACCTTCCTGTTCTATGCAGGTTGCGACATTGATGAGCACGTCGTCACCGGCATTGTGGCCGTAGGTGTCGTTGTATTCCTTGAAGTTGTCAACATCAATCAAAATGATGCCGAGGGTTTCATGCTTGCGGATAGAACGCGGGATAATTTTATTCAGGTGCAGGTATAATCCGCGACGGTTCCATAACTGTGTTAGCGGGTCTTTAAGTGCATTGTGTTCGTTGTCGATTTTGAGTTGAATATTTTCGATCAGGGTGCGATGCAGGGATAGTGCATAACTGCTGAACACGGCAACCAGAAGAATATAAAATGTAACAAATGTGGCTGCGTCCTCGTCCTCAATCAAGGTATATCGAATGATCAAGGGTATATAGATAGCGCAGAACGAGGCGGCAATGGATTTTAACGATGAAGCGTAAGACAGGATGCTGCCGGATGCCATGATGACAAGGAAGGTGGCAATGATGTTGATCTGGGAATCGGCGAGCGGGTAATACAGCAGTGATGAAAAAGAAACCAGCACCGGTACGGTTGTTAGTATCCAGTATACCTCCCAGATCAGGACATTGGACGAATTAAGCTGTCCGCTTTTTATCTTTTTGTTAAACATCCATGTGGTAACCAGTCTGGGTATATAAAATGCCAAAGTCAGGCTGACCCAGATAATAACCAGGTGGATTGCCATTTTTTCCCTGATGATAAATCCGAGGAACAGCACAAGCAGGGCGCCGCCAATGAAAATCCTGTTCATTGAGTTGTATAAAATTCGAATTCGTTCGTAGTCGAGTTGCTGGGTTTCGTTGGTCATAAGGCCTGACTGAGTGTGCACTGAAATGTTCGAGCTATACCACAGTGTACGCAAAAGCCACCAGAATGGGTAGCTGGGCTTAAGGCCCCATACGCCCAGGTATTAAAACAGGACTCCAGGTAGCCAGGTCGCCAGCTCGGGCCAAATGGCGATAATCAACATGGCGATTATCTGGATGCCGATAAAAGGCAAAACACCTTTATACATGTGTTCTGTTTTGATCTCGGCGGGGGCGACACCACGTAAGTAGAACAACGAAAAGCCGAAGGGGGGTGTCAGGAATGAGGTTTGCAGATTGATGGCGATCATGACGCCAAGCCAGGTGGGGTGTACGCCCATGGCAAGTAACACGGGCGCGATGATCGGCACGACCACAAAGGTGATTTCGATAAAGTCGAGCACAAAACCCAGCAGGAACATCAACAGCATGACGATAAGGATGGCTGTAAATTGGCTACCGGGTAAATCACTGAGCAGGTCGGTGACCAGTTCCTCACCACCAAAACCACGAAACACCAGTGAGAACAGAGTGGCGCCGATCAGTATCATGAACACCATGCTGGTAATGGCAACGGTGCGCTGCATGGCGTAGCGTAGCACGTCGAGGTTGAACTGGCGTTGCATGATAGCCAGCAAGATAGCACCGATGGCGCCAATTGATGCGGCTTCGGTTGGCGCGGCGAGGCCGCCGATGATCGATCCGAGTACGGCAATAATCAGTATCAGTGGTGGCAGCATGGCAACCATGACTTTTTTTAGTAATTCGCGATGTGAAACCTGTTGTCGTTCCTGCAGTGAGAGTGCAGGCATGGCCGCCGGTTTTGTGATGGCGATGTAAGCCAGGTAGAGGATGTAAAGCCCTACCAGCCCCAGGCCCGGGATAAGGGCGCCGGCAAATAATTCACCGACAGAAGTCGAGGTGGCACCGGCCTTGTTGGCCGCATTGGTGAGGACATCACCCAGCAGGATGAGTACGATCGATGGCGGAATGATCTGGCCGAGTGTGCCCGAGGCGCAGATCGTGCCGGTGGCGATTCCCGGGTCATAACCTCGTCGTAACATGCTGGGCAGCGACAACAGCCCCATGGTAACGACGGTGGCGCCGACGATGCCCGTGCTGGCAGCCATGAGCGTGCCGACAATGACGACTGAAAAACCCATGCCGCCACGCAGTGGTCCAAACAGGGCGGTCATGGTTTCGAGCAGGTTTTCGGCGATCTTCGAGCGTTCGAGCACCAGCCCCATGAAGACAAACAGTGGCACGGCGATCAGCGACTCGTTTTGCATGATGCCGAAAATACGACTGCTCGTGGCATTCATGAATGCCGATTGAAACGTGACCAGGTCAAATGTGTCCAGCCAGACGCCAAGCAATGCAAAAATCAGCGCAACGCCTGCAAGGGTAAAGGCGACATGAAAGCCGGCCATGAGGCACAGGCAGACAACCAGGAACATGAGCAGGGCCATGCCTAGTCAGCCTCCACTTTCTGGTCACGCAATACTTGCAGGTTACGTAATAATAGCGCCAGGCCTTGTAGCATCATGAGTGCTGGCATGACCAGCAGGAAGCTTTTTAGGATGTAGATCAACGGTAAGCCACCCGGACGGGACGACGACTCAAGGATCCCCCAGGAGTTGAGTACGTATTGCCAACTCATGGCCCAGATAAAGATAAATGTCGGATAAAACAGCAAGACCAGGCCCATGATATTGACCCAGGCCTGTCTACGTGCCGACATTTTTCGGTAGAGGATGTCGATACGCACATGGTCGCCGGTTTTAAGCGCGTAACTGACACCCACCATAAAGATAATGGCATGCAGGAACTGGACGCTGTCGCTCAGGGCGTTGACGTTATGGTTGTACGTGGTGCGGATGGCCTGCCAGTCAAGCCACAGGAAATTGAGTTGCATGAACCATTCGCTGCTGAGCAGGTAGCGAGGTATGGCCACCAGTAACGTGAGCAGGGCCAGCAACAGCACGAGCCAGGAGACCAGGCGTCCGGCCGTGTCCGAAATGGCTTCGAGGTGGTGGATTATATTTTCAGTGTTCAGGCTCATGTAACCGCATATTTATTATTTTGCGGTGATTATAGGGGATTAGACTGCAGAATGCATGACTGGCCATGACTGTAGGGGTAGCAGGTATTGCCAGGGCAGCTGTTATCCGGTGCCCTGGCTGTCATTGTTGTTTTATTCGGCCAGTAATTTGTCGAGATCAGGTATATGGTGGCCGCGGTATTTGACGGTGCCATCCGGGGCGATCAGCTGGATGGTAGGCGTGCCGACCAGGCGGTAGTCTTCGGCCAGCTGTTCCTTTTTGTTGTCTTCGTTCAGGACAAGGTAATTCAGTTTAAATTCAAAGGCATAGTCGTCGACTTCTTCCATGTCCTCAAAGCCGACATTGATGGCGGCGAGGGTCAGGCCCTTGTCACTGTAATCATTATGGATGGCCTTGAACTTTGGTATCAGGGCATGGCAGATATGACACTTGGTGGACCAGAATACCAGCAGCACATGGCCGTTCTTGCGCAGTGATTCCAGGCTGTGTGACTTGTTTTTGAGGTCAGTGAGGGTAAATCCCGGGGCAGTCTGACCTACCTTGGGGCCAACCGAGGCCAGGGCACTGGTGCCAAGCAGGCAGACAAGGACAAAAACAAAATTTCTTAAGGCATTGTGTGGCATAGTGTATTCCGGAAATTGTAGCTGTAATAAAAATTAAGACCGGATTCTACACTAAAAAGTTCAGTTAAATATCCATTCCGAAATTCAGGTGATATTTAACGACACGGTGGCAGGCAGCATTACCACTCAAACAGGGTCCAGAAGGGGGTTTTTATATCATCCAGCTCACGTCGTATGACGCGCCCGGAGCTGCCTTCAGGATACTTTATATAATAGGGCTTGCCGACCCGCGGTATGACGCGAACCATATAGAGATCACCATTTATACGGTATTCCTCAACCACCTTGTCCTTGCCCTTGCGGATGGTAACATCGGCCTTGATGTTGGCCTCCTCGTCAACGTTTTCGGAAATCGCCGGCGGTGGCGGCACGGGGACATCAGCGGGCTTGTCTTCGGCAAGCAGGTTGGTGCTGCCTACGGTGAGTGACAGGGCGGTGATCAGGGATAGTCGGTAAAAACTTGGCATGTTTACAGCTCCAGCATAATTTCCTGTTCTTCGGCAGACAACTCGAAGTCGCGGTTTTCATAGTGATCAAAGATCGCATTGACCACGTCTTTGGGGTCGTCGAGGATGGTGATCAGGTCCATGTCATCCGGGCTGATCGTGCCTTCCTCTACCAGGGTGGTCTGAAACCAGTCTACCAGTTTATTCCAGAAGGATGAAACCACCAGGATGATTGGAATCTTGCGGCTCTTGCGTGTTTGTACCAGCGTCAGTATTTCTGCCAGCTCGTCCAGCGTGCCAAAGCCACCCGGCAGCACGACATAGGCCGAGGCATATTTGACGAACATCACCTTGCGCGAAAAAAAGTGCCGGAAACTCAGGCCGATGTCCTGGTAGCCGTTGCCGGCCTGCTCAAACGGCAGTTGGATGTTCAGCCCCACGCTGGGTGATTTGCCCTCATAGGCGCCCTTGTTGGCCGCTTCCATGATACCTGGCCCGCCCCCACTGACCACAGAAAAGCCGGCGTTGGACAGCTCCAGGGCGATCTCCTCGGTCAGTTTGTAGTAGGGGTGGTCCGGCTTGGTGCGTGCCGAGCCAAAGATGCTGACCGAAGGGCTTATTTCTGCAAGGCGTTCAAAACCTTCAACAAATTCGGCCATGATCTGGAAAATTTTCCATGATTCACGTGACAGCATGCTGTCGTCTATAGGGGTCAGGCCCGGGTGTATCGATTTGGTTTTTTTGTCCATGACCATGGTCCTTTGTGAAATAGATAGATTACTAAATAATAACACCAATTTTTATCAATATTGTCGATCAGTATTAAAAATCGGCTAGTGTGGTTGTCAGCGATGATGGTATATTGAAAATCATAGCTATGGCTATAACAGGGACAATTTAATAAGGAGATTACGCATGGTACAAGTGCATGTATGGCTGGCAAATGGTCAGCACGTAGGGCACACGGCGCTAACTGTTCAAAATAGATATATCAGTTTTTGGCCTGAAGGTGGTGCTGAAAAAAAAGATGTAAAAATAAAACGAAGTCAACCTGGCGCATTAAACCAGAGTTTACGGGATGATATTTTAAGTGAAGGTAATCGAGACCCGATAACCATTAACATTCCAGATCTGGATAAATCCGCAATTATCGATTTTCTGGATAAAATGGAAAGTAATATGCCGCGCTATCAAATAGCCAGAAATAATTGTTCGCATATTGTCGCCAGGGCACTGATCGAAGGGGCAAATAAAAAACCGTCCTTTACACCGAATGCAGGCAGTTATTCCAGGTTGGGCAAGGTATTGGGTTATGGTATATGGACGCCTGATCAGGTGCTTAAATTTGCGAAAGAGCTAAAATCTGCATGAAATTTTTTTATCATCCAAAATATAATATCGATCTGGGGTTATTAAATTATCTACACCCGTTCGATGGTAGAAAATTCAAAAAGGTATACGCTGATATATCGAGGTTGGACGGCATTGATCTTCATCAGGTGAATGCACCCGTTTCGCTCGATGTAATTGAAGATTTTTGCGATGTCTTGCTGAAACGACTGATATACAAAAAACGCTATATTCTCAGGGCGCTTGAAGTGCCCAATATTCCGCTGCTCCCCTTTTCGGTAATTGATAATCGTATACTATTGCCGATGCGTTGGGGGGTGTCAGGTACCCTTGCCGCCACCAGAGCTGCATTAAAAGGTGAAGCATG
>Ga0316207_10002098_pt1 | contig 21621 bp, 25 predicted proteins | sample 6weekpyrite_MG_FD_204943 | JGI IMG/M metagenome (GOLD analysis project Ga0316207, IMG submission 204943) | Microbial mat bacterial communities from mineral coupon in-situ incubated in ocean water Damariscotta River, Maine, United States -... | ecosystem: Environmental > Aquatic > Marine >...
AAGATAGAGACCATTTTCTTATCACTATTTTGATTGAAGAATTTCTCTTCAGAACTCCACTCCTCATATTTATGCATATAATACTCTGGGTCACTCTTTAATATTGGTCCATGCAAAGGTGCGATAATATCTATTTGAAATTTTCTATAAAGCTTCAACGCTTGCAATACATATTGTTTAAAAGGGCGCATAATGTGGTCATAATAATATTTAAATGCATAACTAAAATCACCTACATCCGTATCAAAAAGCCTTTCATCATAATAATGTGAACCAAACACATCTCCACTAAAAAGGATTTTGTCTTCATGCAAATAACTGCTCATTGTATCAGGCCAATGTAAAAAAGGTGTACTCAAAAACTCCAATGTCTTATTACCTAATGAAATTTTTTTTCCGGTAGCAGCTACTTCAAATGGAATATTTTCTCTAATAATTCCTTTTAACATCATAACTGCTCTATTTGATATAATAAGTTTTGCCTGAGGAGCTCTACGCATCAACTCTAACAATGCCCCAGAATGATCCGGTTCTAAATGATGTAATACTATATATTTGATCTCTTCGTATTTACATTTAGCTTCTAGTTTTATAAAGAACTCTTCACTAAACTCTTTTTTTACCGTATCTAGGATCGCAACACCTTCACTACCGCGTACAACATAACTATTGTAAGAACTTCCGTTTGCAGTAGCCATAATTATGTCAAAGGTTCTGATTTTCGGATCAAAGGCTCCGATAAAATCAATGCCTTGCGCAAGTGATGTTTCGTGTGAAAACATTTTAAACTCCATACTTTATGACTATTTCACCATCATCTGATTCAACACTGCATTGACACATCAGTCTTCGTTCGGAATCCTCTATATTAAGCATCTCAAAATAATTTTTCTCTTTTATGGATAGGGGGCTTAAATGTTCAACACCATTAAGCACTCTACACTCACAACTACCACAATCACCAACACGACACCCAAAATTAAGTGATGCACCGACAGCATTTGTAATTTGCCTTATAGTCTTGCCTTTTTTGGCATTAACACGAATATTATCATCTAGAAACACTACACTTGCCATTTTTTTCTCCATAAAACAATTGTAAGAAATCATATACATCGCTTAAAAAAAACCTTTTATTGTCTTTAAAGCTAAAGTGTCCAACCCAGCTCTTTTCATCTGATAAAAACGCTTTGGTCGGATGAACGAACTCGTCGTAAGGCAACTTTGCTTTTAGTATGCCGCAATTTTGAATTCCCATTGCGACCTCAACAAATAATATGTCTATCATTTCATCACTCTGCACTAGATAGAGTTTTGCATCACTACCATGCATACGATATATATTTAAGATTTTTTGTGCTTCCAAATAGAATTGTTCCTGCATAGTTTTATCCTACGCTCATCCAGTCTTCATGCGTATGCCCTTTTTTCTTTTCACTCAGTACTTCATCTAAGGCTTCTATACATGCATCATAGTTTACTTCATCGGTCACTTCCGATACTATCTCCTTATATCTTAGGAGACCATCTCTGTCAATTATGAAAACTGCTCTTGCCAAACGATCCTTTAGTTTTCCCTCAGAAATCAGAATACCATATTTTTTTCCGAACTGTCTCTGTGTATCATGTACTATTTCAATCTTGTCAAGATCGTTCTCTTTTACATAACCTTGTAAAAAATCTATATCATCCGTTGTAATTATAGATGCATCTATTTTCTTTTTTTCTTTAAGTAATTCACTAAAACGTTTTGCTCCAAGTGAGCACACTTCAGTTTTTAAAGATGGCAATATAATAAATAACTGAACATTTGGGGCAATCATACCGATAACATTCTGTGTATTATCTAATTTTGTTATACGTGCTGCAGGAGCTTCATAACCGACTTGTACTTCTTTTCCACTCAATTCTGTTGGTGTTTGATGAACCGTGATTTGCATAGATCTTCTCCACTTTTGATATTATATATATTTTCTATGCATAATTCATGCTAGATATGATTAATAAATATACAAATATTTGCATACTTAAAGCAGTTTATTAACTGAAATATATTAAAATTCCAATAGGAGATATTTAAATGAAATTTCATAATGATAAAATACCAGATAAAGAAGAGTGCCATACCTGTCCATTGACTTTTGCCTATGAGGAGGTTGAACTTCTCTATCAAATAGCCACCTCTTTAACATCACTTACCGATATAAAAGAGACCATTGAACAAGATATGAGACTTTTAAAACGTAATGGTTATCTAGAACGCTGTGCCCTTTTTATGTTTGACCAAGACAGTTCACTTTTAGATCTTTATGCATCTATAGATCTTACTGAACAGCAAAAGCAGATGGCTACATATAAACTTGGAGAAGGAGCGACTGGACTCGCCGCACAAAGTGGTGAACCGATTGTGATTGAAAATATACATAATAATATCAACTATCTCAATAAACTTGGGTCTATCAGCTCAAAAATGGTCTCTTATGTTGCAGTGCCGATCTTACAAGATGATGGACTTAAAGGTGTAATATCATGTAACTTAAGTTCAGATACGCTGCTTGATTTTGATGAAATTGTACGAATGATGACAATTATTGGAACACTTTTTTGCGGCTCTCTAGCAACAATTGAACGATTTGCAAAAGAAAAAGAGAATCTTCAGGCTCTTAAGTCATACTATAAGACAGAAGCATTTGGAGAGACAAGTTTTGAAAATATAATAGGCACAAGTACTAAGATGAAGCAAGTATTTAATATTTTAGAGATGGTAGCACCATCTGATGCTACCGTGCTTGTTAGGGGAGAGACCGGTACAGGTAAAGAGCTTATAGCAACTGCAATACATAATCTTTCACATAGAAGTAACGCTCCACTTATCAAACTAAATTGTGCAGCTATCAGTGACACACTGCTTGAAAGTGAACTATTTGGACATGAAAAAGGTGCTTTTACCGATGCAAAAGAGATGAGGAAAGGTCGTTTTGAATTAGCAGACGGCGGTACGCTGTTTCTTGACGAGATCGGTGATATTTCAGCATCCTTACAAGTGAAACTTCTACGTATACTTCAAGAACAGGAGTTTGAACGCGTTGGAGGGACAAAGACGATTAAGACCGATGTCAGATTGGTCGCAGCAACTAACAGAAATCTTGAAGAGATGGTACAAAAGGGTGAATTCAGAGAAGATCTTTTTTATCGTTTAAATGTCATTCCGGTCAATCTTCCTCCACTTAGAGAACGATTTGAAGATGTAAAACTTCTCATCAATCATTCTCTGAAAAAATTCATCATAGAACATAAAAAAGAGATGCATATTTCAAAAAAAGCAATGGAGATACTCCTTAATTATCCATGGCCGGGAAATATTCGAGAACTACAAAATACGATGGAGCGTCTTGTACTTATTTGTCCTCCAGGCGAAGTAACAAGTGATATGCTAAATCATGTACTGCCATTTAACTATCAAAAACTATATGCTGACAATACAGAGGCAGTTTTAGAACATGAGGCTAAGCAAAATTCAGATACGGCTCAAACCTTAACAAAGACAAGTTTAGATGAGTTAGAGAAAGAAGCCATTATTGAAGCATTACTAGAAAATCACGGTATACAGACCAAAGCAGCAAAACAACTCGGAATGACCCCGAGACAAATCGGCTATAAAATCAAAAAATATAGGATAGAAGTTTAAAAAACTCTCTATCCTCTTGTTATTATTTTAGCATTGACCTCATTTGGAAGTTTTTTAACATCAGGTTCTATGTACCAAGTATCACCATTAGTAAGTTCTACGTTGCCACCCCATTTTTCTTCACTGTCAAATTCTAAAGACTCTATTATCTCTTCCATATCTTTTTTTGCAACATAGAAGAAAATCTCTCCCTCTTCATTTTCTCTAAGCATAACTTTTGCCATCTCGACTCCTTTGTAAATTAAATAAATTTGTAAATTTATACCATAGGTTTTCTATGGTATTTTCTTCGAAGGTAATCTCATAAAGATCACTACTTAACTGTTTTGTGTATGAAGGCATACCAAAATTTCTATCATCTTGTTGTGGGAAGTCTTCTCTGAAATGAACTCCTCTGCTCTCTCTACGTTTTAAGGCAGAGAGTATCATGCTCTCTGCAATAATCAAAGCATTTTTAAACTCCAAAATTGAAATAAGTTCTACATTATTGTCACGTTCTTTATTAACACAATGCAGCCCATAACTTTTCGATATTAAATAGCTTACATAACTCAGAGCATCCAACAATGATGATTCACGGCGAAAGACACCGGCACTTTTGAAAAGAACATCCCCTAAGTTCTTACGCATAGAATTAATATTAAAAAGTGCCTCTCCAGATAAGACAATATCTACTCTACGCGACTCTTTTTCAACTTGAGCATAATCAATTGGTAAAAAATCACTCTTTAATACCGCTTTAGAAGCGTTTATTCCCGCTATTTTACCAAAATATGCACTTTCCAAAAGAGAATTGCCCCCTAACCGATTTGCTCCATGTACCCCTGTAACTGCACATTCACCACATGCAAAAACACGTGCCATATCTGTGGAGGTGTCGCTTCTAGTATATATTCCTCCTATGGAATAGTGCGCAGAAGGTGTAATTTCCAGCAGTTCATTCACTATATCAACACCTGCAGCACTCAAGGCTTTTGCTCGGGTCGAGGGCAGTTTTTTTTCTATAGTGTCTTTTCCCAATTGACGCATGTCAAGATAGGTTTTATGCCCTTCAAGCTGATGTTTTAATATATCTCTAGAAAGTTTATCTCTCGTTTGCAGTTCATCAGTGAAACGCTCTCCTTTTTCATCAACTATAACTGCACCTTCTCCTCTTGCTGCTTCAGAAATCAATGCGCCGCTGTTGAGTAGGGTGGTAGGGTGGAATTGCACAAACTCCATATTTGAAAGTCTCATACCTGCACGTAATGCAGCAGCAATCACATCACCACTGTTTTCCTGCGCATTTGTACTGTGTCCACGAAAAATTCCTGCATAACCACCACCTGCTAATATCAGTGATTTACATGCAAAAGCGACAACATGGGAATCTGCACGGCGAAGTACCGTAATCCCTGAAAGTTTTTCATTAAACTTTGTAATATTCAAGAACTTATGGTTAGCAAGTATTTCAATACCTTCTTTACGACATTTTTGTAAAAGCTTTTGTACGATAGATGCACCGGTCTTATCTGCTATATAACATGTTCTTTTTGCTTTTGTTCCCCCAAAAGGGCGCTGAGCTATTGAGCCATCTTCTGTTTTATCAAATTCTACACCTATCTCTTCAAGTTCTTTAATGATATAGGGAGCATCCTCGCACATTTTTTTGATTGTTTCTTTATAACCCAATCCACTAGCTCCAAGGAATGTATCACTTATATGTTGTTCTATCGAATCGTATGCTGTTGTATCAATGACTGCATTGATACCGCCGGATGCAACAGCAGAAGATGAACGAAATGGATTTGATTTTGTAAGTACTGCGACCTTATTACCGCTTTTCTTTGCATAGAGTGCTGCAAAAAGACCTGAAATACCGCTGCCTACGACTATTACATCATACAGCAAGACGATCTCCAAACAGCTCCAAGACCTTTTCTTTAGGCGGATTAGGCAGATATGCCACTAAAAGATTATCTTCAACATGCTGTGTGTCAACTGCTCCAAAAAGCGAACTAACTACATTGGAAGAACGGGCAAACTGCAATGCGGAGATCACATCATTAAATTCACTTGTTCCTAATTTCGTCGCAATATCCTGATTGAATTTTCCCTTAAATAAATTCATCTGCAACAATGAAGATGAACCGACCATTTTCAGCCCATATCCATGTATGGCCTGCATCAAAGTATAATATTTCCCATCTGGTCCTATCTGGTTAGGATAGGTAAATGCTTCATTCTTTGCAAGATTATATGGTGACTGAATATATTTTAAATGATGTTTTTCTCCGGCAACAGCAACTGCTGTATCAACGATATCTTTCAAACTAATATATTCAGTATGATCATCTTCATATAAAAATGCATTCCATGCAGCAATACCATATGAACGTATTTTACCTTCATCAACAAGTTTTTCAAACTCTGCAAATGCTTTTTGTATCTTTTTGATCATCTCAGTGTAATCTACATATCCTAGTTGTACTTCAGGATTATGCAGATAAACAATATCAAGCGTCTCAACTCCTAAATTCTTTAGAGATTTTTCAACACTCCAACGTAAAAACTCAGGTGTGATACAGTGTTGGTCTACTACTATGTCTTCATTTGTGGCCAACCCTTTTTTAACTATGTTCTTTTCTATCCACTCATACGGATCTTTTGGAAAAGGAAACTCTAAAGGAATAAATCCGGCCTTTGAAGATAATATAACTTCATCACGTGATAATTGAGCATTTTGGAACAGTTCGCTAAGAGCTTCGCCAATTTCCTGCTCGCTTACCTGATATCTATAGTTGATTGCGGTATCAATATGATTGATACCATTTAAAAGCGCAAGTTTTACAGCATCTTTATAATTAGCAGTATAGTTCTCTTCACGATAAGGTTCTTTTCTAAATGTGCCTAATCCCAATGAAGATATGAAATGTTCTCCATCAAATCGATAAAAATCTTTAGAGTATTTCGGAAACTTCTTCAGGTATTTAAATGTACCCTCTTTAGTTGCGTAACCTTCCATTATGTCACTATAACTTTGATAGGGGCTTTTAATTTAAAGTTAAGCATATCTTCAATACCCGCTAAAGTCGTAGTGGTATTCATTGAACAACTCATACATTCTCCTTGATATTTAATCAATACTTTAAATGTTCCATCTTCATCTTGTATGTCAATAAGCTCAACGTCACCACCGTCAGCTTTAAGTGTAGGTCTTATGTATTCTTCCAAGATAGACTCTACTGATTTGATTTTTTGGACGAGTCCCATTGATTCAAATGTACCGTCACCTTTAGCTTCAATAATTTTACGAGACTTATCCTCAGCCTCTAACTCTTCTTTAACCTGTGCTAGAAGATCTACCAGATAAACGTCTTTTGCTTCATGTCCGCCGGGTTTTACACAGCTCTTACAGAATCCGCCTGCTTTTGTATAGTCAACTATCTCTTCTATCGTAGTGAGCTTATTGAGCTTTATTACTTCTAAAATCGTATCTTGTGTAACACGTGCACATTCACATATGATGAACTCATCCTCAAAGCTCTCCATATCAACGCCTTTATAGATTGAAGCAGCTTTTTTTATAACGTCATATGCCATAACCGAACAGTGCATTTTTTGTCCTGGTACTGCAGGAATATCCGGCTCATCACGTAGTGCTTTTTCAACATCGATATTTGTGATTTTTAATGCATCATCAACGCTCTTACCCATGCATAATTCTGCCATCATATCTGATGAAGCTATTGCCGTTCCACATCCGAAACTTTTAAACTTGCTTTGCTTAATCATGTCATTTTTAGGATCAATCAGCCAATAAAGTCTCACTGCATCACCACAACTCTCGGCACCGAAATCAGCAATAACTAATTTATCATCCCCAGCTTCATCTTCAGTAATCTCACCCATATTTACAGGATTGTCCATTCTCTTTTGTACTTCTTGAGAGTACTCTTCCCATAAAGCTCCACCGATTAGATCATCTCTTGCCATTTTACATCCTTTATTTAAAATGATTATTTACTAAAGCTATGCATTTTTTATTCTTATTGATGAAAAAATCTCTTTTGATTCACATTCAACATAATATATGTTTTTTAAAATTATTATAGGGAACTGAGTTTATATAAAAATTTTCTCTCTCTATAAGCTGGTATATCAAGTTCATTTCTATACTTTGCAATAGAACGGCGTACCATTTTAACACCAAATCTTTCCTCTATCTTTTCATGTAAGTATTTGTCGCTGTAAGGTTTTGTCTGATCCTCAGAATCAACTAATCGTTTTAGAAATTCTTTTATCTCTGCAGTGGAAACCTCTCCTATGGCATTGGAAAAAAAATCTTTAAAAGCAAAAACACCTAAATCACACTCTAAATATTTATTACTAATGGAACGTGAAATTGTTGATTCATTAAATCCAAGTTCATCAGCAATGTCCTGTAACTTTAATGGATTTAGAGATCCTCCCATGAAAAATGCATGCTGCTTTTCTATTAGCAGCAAAGTAATATTATAGAGTGTAGCTTTTCTCAGATCAAGTAAGTTAACAATCTCACGAGCTTCTTTAAATTTTTTCTTTGCGAAATTATCATATTTACTAACCTGATTCACCTCAAGGTCCGGATAATATTCATTATTTATCTTCACATGAAGCTTATCTGCTTTAAATTCAACATAAACATCTGGAATAACCTGTTGTTCATCTTCTTTGTAGTCGATTGCTGGCGGTGTCTTTAAATGTTTGATAATATGTTTTGCTTCACCGAATCTTGGATGTTTTAAAAACTTTTCTATATTTTCAAACTGTAAGAGTATTGCACTGGTAAGTAAGCTCAGCTCTTCGTCCATCTTATAATCATTAAGTTGAAACAAAAATGACTCTTTATAATCTTTCGCTCCTACACCTGAAGGTTCCAGATAGGCAAATCTTTGACGAACCTGCTCAACTTTATGACTATCTGTCTTACAAACTTCAGCAATTTGTTCTATATCCCCTTCAAAATAACCCTCATCATTAATATAATATATAATTTGATTGGCTATCTCTTGAGATATTGGTGTAGGGAAAAGTGGTGCTGCAATTTGTTCATCCAGAACTTCATAAAGTGATTTTTTAGAGATACTCATCCATTCGATCTCATCACTTGATGCATTAGAAACATAATTTTGATAAGTTGCATAGCCTTTAGCTGAGGAACTTTGTGATACTTCAATGTTAGATGTAACATCTAAACAGGGATTTTCCAAAGTAATATTTCCAATATATTTATCGAGATCTGTCAACGAACATTGCAAAAGGGGCAGCCATGTCTGCATTGATAATTTAGGTAATTGTTTTTGTTTAAAAGAGAGTGCTTGTTTCATTATTATTATCTTTAGAAAATTATATCATTTTTCTAAAGATATGCATAATATGTTCTAGAAATATAACATTTAGCATATATCGCCCAAAAGGACGATATTTTAGTATTTGATACGAACCAACCCGTTTGGTTCAGCAATCTTCATTTGACAAGCCAAACGTGCTTTTGGACTTGTTTCATTGAGCATTTTCATGACTGCTTTTTCTTTTTCAGTAACTTCACTTAAAAATTCCATTCCTGATTCAATCTGAACTATACATGTTCCACATTCTCCATCACGGCAACCAAACGGTAAGGCACTACCAGATGCTTCAACAATATCCTGAATTGTTTTTCCCGGCTTTACATTAATCGCTAAAAAATCATTGATAATTTCAACTCTTGTTGTCATTATATCTCCTTATTCAAATGGTTTGACTAAAATGTCACTTTTAATAATACACTGACATGCAAGACGAACAGGAGTCTGTCTATTGAACTGTTGTGCAATTTCAGCTTCCTTTTTTGTGATAGCCGCCATCTCAACGAGAGTGTCTAGCTCTTTATCTTCCATATACACAGACTGTGCTTCCGAATCATAATCCTCTTTATCAGGATTCATAGATTCTGTGACGCTTAAATCTTCAATTTTAACAACACAGCTTCCACAAGTACCATCTTTACAATCAGTCGGGATTTTTACTCCATTGCTCTCAGCAACACGTAAAAGTACATCACCGTGTCTAGCTATAACACGCTGGTCCATATCTTCACCAAAACCGCAAAAAATAACATTCACCATACTTTACTCCTTCATTAATCACACCAAAGTACTATGGTAATACTTTAATGATCGTCAAATCCTCAAAAAGTCAGTCTTCTCCTTCTTCTTGGGATTGCAGTTTTTTTGCTGCTTTTTTTGCACGATGCTCTTTAAGCCATCTAAGTTCTTCTTCTATTTCATCATATCCATCCAACTCTTCAACAGCTTCTAATTCGCTCTCTCGACATCCAAAGGTATGTGCTTCTTCAATAAAGTGAACTTCATAAATACGAATGACTTGCAAAAAATCACCAATATGTTTTACATATCCCTCTGCACCCGGTTTTACTAAAATAGCGTCTGGAGCCTCAAATGGATTTGATCCATCGTTACGAATAGGTTTTGTAATACGGACTCTTTGTCCTAAACGAAATATTGGTAATATTTCATCTTTAGTTGAAGCTGAGATCTGGGATGCTTGTGCATGCGTGTACTCCATTACTAACCTCCTCAATATCATTACAGTCACTTGAAGTAGAACATGTACTACAAGCACTTGGTTTATCAAAAGTATCCCAAATCTCTGCAGCTGATGGCGAATAACCATTTTCAAAATTCTTATACACACTTATTAGTGCGAATTTATAATATTCTAACAGTTTTTCATCCCCACCCATATCATGATTTTTTGCCTTATCTATCATTTCACCGAATTTTTTCATTATATGAAATCGTTTTACATACACCAAACGCTCATCGTATTCGATATCAAAAAAATCTAAATATTCATCAGCGTCACTAATTTGATTAAACTCTTCAAGCTTACTCATAATGTATCCTTTATATTTTCATTTCTTCTTTAATTTGATCTGCCCACTTTTGTATTCGTGAAGCAGTTAAATCCTTTTGATTGATATCATCTATTGCAAGTCCGCAAAACCTTCCATCAATCAAAGCACCGGAGTGTTTAAAGTCATATCCTTCACTGCTCCAATAACCATACTCAGTATCAGCTCCAAGTTTATTGAATATTTGTTTCATTTTTCCTAGGGCAGTTACAAACTCTTCTCCATGCTCTTTTTGATCACCTGCACCAAAAAATGCTACTTTTTTACCACTGAAATCAGGCTCATCATTTTCCATCTCATATAGTGGATCAACCCAGTCACGCTGTACATCACCTTGTCCCCAGGTTGATGAACCAATTAAAAGTACATTAAATTCATCAAACTGATCAAGGTCATCATAGTCTTCTTCCATATTAATTAGTTCAGAATCATCAAGAAGTTCTTCTAAAACTTCAGCCGTAGCCTGAGTTACACCACCGCTACTTCCAACAAAAATCCCTATTTTTGCCATTATTTCTCCTTACAAGGTTTATATTGTTCATAAATATCAAATGCACGATCAAGTAATTTTTGACCATCCTCATATAGTTTATCTAAGGTTCTATATCCAAAGCGGTGTGCATCTTTAAAATACTTATCTACTAAGACGATCTTATCAGCAATAACGATACAACGTCCAAATCCCTCATGACTCATCTCCATTACAACATTGCACATCACACCGGTTTTTCGCTCAAATTGCAGTGCTATTGCCTTATAAAGCATTTTTATTTCGCCTATTAGCATTTCATCAATGTCTGCAATAATAGGAATATTTTTCAAATCCTCTTTTGTTTTAACATACTTTTTTGTCAATAATTCTTCATCACTCATTTTGGCCCAATTACCGAATTGGTCTGTTGCTCGTAATTGACGAATTAACTCTTCTGTAAATGCATTTGTATCTAATTGCGCTTCCATATTTTTCCTTTATTCGGTTTTCCAACGTTCTAGTCTTGGATCCTCAGTAGTTTCCATATTCATGATTTTTTTCACCCATGGCGGCGGATTTGTTCTTAGCATCATCGCCAACTCTTTTAGCAACTCCTCAATTCTGCTCTCCTCTTTTATTTTCATAGGATTTATTCCTGCGCGAATTACTTTTGCAGCAGCTGTACCCCCAATTGACTCACAATAAAGTATATTCATTCCTTCAAGTGCATTGACCTTAAAATCTGTTTTATCGTCTCCGTTCAACCCGGATGTATCTGCTTTAATAACACCCTCAAGAGTATAGCCTTCATTACCGAGACTGTATACAATAAACTCCTTTGCACCACCAAAGTGGGCATTAACATGTTCCATATCTTTTGTTGCAAATGCTATTTTGATTTTATTATCGTTTTTCTCATTATCGCTTACTGTTATTTTTACCGCTTCAGGCATTTTCATCTCCTTCATGTACATGTTTTATATGACGCAAGGCATTAGCTACTTCAAATAAAAAATAGGTGCTTCCTTCATATAGCTGATCATTTTTCAACTGATTTCCAAACTCTTCATAATTTGGAAATCCTCTTAACACCAATGCTTTGTTTTTATAAGAGTGCAATAATCGTTCTGCATGAAAATTACTAATAACCATATCTACATCTTCAAAATATTCTTTTGCATCCTCCAGATCACCTACAAGAACATTGTCACATCTAATCTCTTTTAATATATCCGATGCGGTTGTCGTAACAACTGCTTTAATAGTCCCGCCTGACGCTTGTAAAAGTTCGGCAATACCTACACACATATCAGGCTCACCTGTTATCAAAAAGCTTGAACTTCCTATTAGAAAATGTGTGTCTAACATCGCATCTTGCAACCTTCCACGCCATCTTTGGATCGAAGGAATCGGAGCAATTTGTCGTATTTGCATCAAAAGCCCGACAAAATTGTCACTCGCTTCTAAGCCCATCAAATGTTCAAAATGATGATGTTGTATTTTTTCATTCTTTACTTTAAGTGCTTCTGCGGCAATTTTCATAGACTCGCCGATTGAAATCACATAACTGCTTGTTGCCAAATTTGTAATATCTTCTATACTGATTGCACCTGTTCCAAGTTTTCCCTGCCCTTCACTTAAGTATCCGTCAAGTGAAGTTGAAAGATCTGGTAAAGCGTACACTTCAAGACCAAACGACTCACAGAACTCTTTAATATTTTCTATCTCGCCCGGCTGAATACTTACATGTGGAAGCAATACTATTTTATTTGACACAATCTCATTTTGCTCTTTTGTATGCTGCTGAATCAATGCTTTGATCGTTAATGCCCAACCGCTTTGCATACCGCCTTCAAAGTCAGGTGTATTGACATAGCAGTATGGAATCTCAATATGCATCCCAACACCACGTACATCATCACCTTTTGTTTCAGTTAAACCTGTTGTATGTAAGCCTATGAGCTCAGGTTTCATTGTTTTGTTTTTCTTTGTTATATTCTCAATGGCCATTAAAATGGAGTAATCTCCCCCATCAAGGACTGCGGTTATATCACTTACAGAAGTATTATAGATAGCTATTGGTTCATTAAAATGTCGCGTGTAAAATACTTTTGTATACGATGCACATCCTTGAGATGCATGCATTAGCGGAAGGCAGTTCTTTATTCCCATAAAAGCCAAAGCAGCACCCATCGGTTGTGAATGCTTTATAGGGTTGACCTGTAGAGGTTTTTTTTCTGCACTCATCCTTCAGCCTCCCAAGGTGCTTTTTTCGATACATTCGCAAATACAGGATTATTAAAAGCATATTTTAGATCATCAGCTAAATTTAAAAGCCCGTTATAACCACCATAACTTACTTTTTTCTCTTGGTTCACATCAATAAATGATATTTTTTTCTTGATAGCGGTGTAAAGACTTCGCCCTCCGGACAAAAGGATATCGGCACCTTTTTCATCTATTACTTTCGATTGCTGTGATGCAGGAGTTTTCATAAGAACTGCATCATCCCCAAGATACTCTTTTGCTTTTTCAATATCATCAGCCGTAGATTTTCTTATAGAAGTCGCTACAACTTCAATACCTAAGTCTTGTAAACCTGATGCAATCGACCATGCTTTATTTCCACCGGTATTAAGTACTGCTTTTTTCCCTGCGAAAATCTTTCTATAAGGAATTAGCTTCTCTTCCAATAATCGTTCTTCCTCTTCAATCACTCTTTTTGCCTTTTCAATGATTTTTTCATCTCCCAGGGCTTTAGCGATTTCCATTATTGCAAACGATGTGTCACGTTTACCGTAAAAAGAGACAGATATCCATGGAATACCATACTGCTCCTTCATTTTTCTACATAGTGTGACAAGAGATTTAGCACATACGATAACATTGAGTTTAGCCCGGTGCGCAGTACGAATGTCCGATACTCTTCCATCACCGCTCATCGAACTAAGTACACGTATCCCTATTTTTTCCAATATTGGTAAATATTGCCACATATCGCCGGTCACATTATAATCTCCAATAAGGTTTATATCATAAGGAGTGATTGTTTCAGGCTCTTTTGTGCCGATAAGATTCTCCAATACTGCTTCTCCAGCAAGACGAGAACCTAGATTTTTACCACCTACAAAACCCGGAGCATGCACAGGAACGACCGGAATATCAAACTTCTCACTGCCAAGTTTACAGGTCATATCTATATCATCACCCACAAGTGCTGTTACACAGGTAGAATATACAAAAATCGCCTCAGGTGAATACTCTTTGACAATATACTCAATAGAATCCTCTAAACGTTTATCGCCGCCAAAAATCACATCATTGGTGGTTATTCCTGTCGTAAAGCCCATATATGTATGATTTTGCCCTTCATAAGAACTCAAGGTCTCTCTTGTTTCCCATGATGCACCTAAGCAGGTTTGTGGACCATGAACCAAATGCACTGCATCCGCATATGGGAACAGTGATATTTGTGCGCCGTCAAAAGCACACCCTCCTGCTGCTAGACCGGGTTTTGGTTTATCACATCCTTCTCCCGGTTTTTTATCTTTTGAGTGCGAACAGGCACTCTCATTCATTAATTCTTTTATTTTTGCGCGGTTTACCATTTTAGCTCCTTCATAGTTTGAAGACAGTAGCTCATCCGCTAACTCTCATTAATTTAAATAATGCATATTTTATTCGAGAACCTTCTTTAACATCTCACTTTCATTAACCATAGTTACATTTTCAAATGAGTCATGTGAACCTTTCGGAATAGTTGAAAACCCCTCCAATGAATTACATTTTGAACATTTTCCTTCATTAAGCAGTCCAAGCTGCTCAACAGTGATTTTAGTATTACATGCCTGGCAGTAAAAATATGTTTCTTCCATGATCTATCCTTTTTTTTGGTATTGCAAGAATCACTCTTGCATCTATTGAAATAATGAAGTAAAATTCAATATTACGACATAAGGAGAAAAAATGAAAATAGCAGTATGTGTAAAAGATGAAACTTTGACTTTTTTTGGAAATGCAGGGCATACCCCAAAATTTGCTCTTTACGAGATGATAGGTAACGGAATGTTCAAACAGTTCAAACTTTTGGATATTGTTGACAATCCAAGAGATGATCTAGACCATGAACATACTGATGATGACCACCAATGTTCACATGATGAGGGAGATGAAGATCATATCAATCAACATTATAAAATGGGTGAAAAATTATCCGGTGTAGATTATTTAATAGCTAATCGTGCATGTAAAAATACTGCAAACGCTATGAAAAAGTATGGTATAAAGATCAAAAAATATGATGGTAACTCGGTTGAAGCTTCAAAAATATTAGTTGAAACCTCTTTTTAATTCATTATATAGACTTAAGTCTTTCACTTAAGTCTATTCCCAAATAATCTCTTCCATCATATCAGTACCCACATCCATGTAGTTATATATTAAAGTATATTCAATATCTTCCATCTCATATTCATCAAAATGGTGCAGATAATGATTCATTCTTTCATCTTCAAACTCAACTATGTCACATTCATTACTTACTGGCTCAAACATTTTTTATCCTTTTGTTTTATTTATACAAAAGGTAATACATATAATGTTCTATAATTTTAGGTTAAAATATGCATTTTTTATACTAATCATGACATAAATACGACAAAATTGTCATACTTACCTTCCAATTGCCAACAAATAGAGTATATTGTTTTTAGTCTGCAAGAACTCCTTAACTTCGTCATCATAATAAGCCCCTATTCCGCTACAACCGATATGTTGAAGTTGTGAACGTATATAAATGACCTGAGCAATAAACCCGCTCATTATATTTACAAATTGGTATCTTTCAACTTCATTTGAGGTAAAATAAAATGTAACCCCACTTTGACCGCCTATATTTTGTTCCAATGCAAGATATCTTGATTTTTCACGAAAATCTCCTTCTTTTACGATCGTCTTACCCTTATAAAGTCCCATTTGTAGTCCATCAACTGAATGTACTGTATAAAACAGTTCTATATTATATTGTTGTGCCAATTCAAATAACCCGGCAACAATATTCTTAAATTCACACTCATCCATGGGTTTTTGATAAAATACACGTATTGATCTTCTTTCAAGGATTGCTCTATACAATTCATCCGTAGACACATTACTATAAAGTGGTTCTACACATAATTCAGGCTGCGAAAAATCTTTTGTTTGCAAGTAAGCATTATAGACGAACTCATTTTCTTCTAGATAGTCACATGGAGCTACATAAGGAATGACCCCTTTAGGTAAAACTGTTTCTTTATCTGTTTTTTCGGCACTTATAGCTGCACAAACGAACATTTCATCTTCTCGTAATGAAAAAAACCTATTTAACCCATCTTTGTCAAACTCAAAACTAAATTGACACTCTCTGTGCATTGCCTGCATTGTATTATAAACAGACCCTAGCTGATGTCCAACATCAAGCAATATATAACGTATAGCTCTTTCATGATATTTCCATGAGCTTCTAAAATACACACTTGATATCAAAAAAATAAAACCTTTTTGCTTATGTTTATCTGTAAAGAAAGCTTCTACTCCGTCTTTTTCTATCTCCCTCAATAAAGCGATACAACCTTTTTTTACATCATAATGATATATACCGTTTATTAACCCCTTGATCCCTCTTATTTGAATATATAGCTCATAAGGATATAGTGCACCAGCTGATGGCGTAGTTCTTAAGAAATATGATCCACTATGATACTCTTGTTCATAAGTTATTGAATCAAGAAGTTCAAACTCTTTTATCTCTTCATAGCTTTTAAATTGAAATCTTGGAAAAAAATGCGGATATTGCTTATATGTTCTTGGTTGTGTGTTCCAATCTAAAAATTGGGTATTTTTTCTTACCGATGCATAAGAGTGCTTTGTTTGTTGATGTACGTAATCTGACATAATATGTTTAACCTTTTAAATATTTCTATTTAAATTGCAAAAAGCATACTATCAATTACTCTATTACTATTGTTTTATTATTTAAAATGTTTAAAATATGAATAAAAGACCATCCAGAAGGATGGTCAAATAAGGGAGGAGAAAATCTTTCTTAACGAATTAGGTCAAAGAAGTAGTCAGTAGTTGCGATACCTTTCGTATCTTCATCTAACTGATCTAGGACTTTATTAGTTATCCATGTTAATAAGTTAAGTGCACCGTCATAACCTGCAATAGAGTATCTATGAAGGTGATGTCTGTCAAAGATAGGGAATCCTATATAGATCAAAGGAACATCTGTATCACGCATTAACTCTTTACCATATGAGTTACCGATCATAAAATCAACCGGCTCAGTGAAAAGCAAACTTCTCATATGCCATAAATCTTTACCTGCCCATACATGTAAATCATCTTTTGCTGGAGATGTATCAAGCAACGCTCTCATTTCATCTTCCCAACCACGAGGGGCATTATGACAAAGTACATGAGTTGGCTCAGCACCCATTTCAAGGAGGAATGAAACCACACCTATCAAGAAATCAGGATCACCCCAGATCGCAAATTTTTTACCATGCATATACGGATAAGAATCCTGCATAGCATCCACAAGACGACCACGCTCAGTTCTTAAACTCGCAGGAACTTCTTTTCCAGTAAGCTCTGAAAGCTTCATAATGAACTCATCAGTACCTTTAAGCCCTATTGGATTAAGGTTTGCACTCTCTTGTTTCCAACGTTTAGTAACCATTTTCATAGTTTTAGTAGTGGAATATTTTTGTAAAGAGAGTGTCGCTTTTGAACTTCTACAGTTTTTAGCATCTTCTATTTTCGTACCACCTGCGAACATTTTGTACTCTCCAGCAGGAAGATCCCATTGATCAGAGTGATCACCAAGCATGATATACTCAGCACCAAAAGACTCAACAATACTTTTTACGGAACGAATAGACCCAATATATGTTTCAAAGCCAGGAATAATATTGATCTTTTCATTTGGCTCAACTTCAACACCTTCGGTAAGTTGTGACATCATACCGTGCATCATATTATCATAACCTGTGATATGACTTCCAACAAATGATGGAGTATGTGCATACGGAATCGGATAATCTTCCGGTAAGAACTCACCGCCATCTTCTTGTTTCGCGCCATCAATAAATGCATAAAGGTCATCACCGATAACTTCTGCCATACAAGTAGTAGATACTGCGATCATATCTGGTTTATAAAGTGCTGCACAGTTTTTCAAACCGTCTTTCATATTCACTAGACCACCGAAAACCGCTGCATCTTCTGTCATAGAGTCAGAAACACATGGAGTCGGTTCTTTAAAGTGACGTGTAAAATATGATCTAAAATATGCAACACATCCATGAGAACCATGCACATACGGCATAGTGTTCTCAAAACCAAGTGCCACCATAACAGCACCTAGTGGTTGACACGCTTTAGCAGGATTAACCGTGATAGCTTCACGAGCAAGGTTTTTCTCACGATATTCCCATGTCTTTGTCCATTCAGCGATCTCTTCAACTTTTGCCGGATCAACAGCGCCCATTGCACCTTCAAACTGTTTTTTCTCTTTTAAAACATTTTGGTACTCCGGCTTTTTAAACAGATCCTTACCATTTACTATATTTTCTACTTCTTGCATTACGCTTCTCCTTCTTTATCCCATGGTGCAGTGCTGTGTCCCCATACCGGAGAGTTAATAGCAAGGTCCATATCTTGAGCAAAGATAGCAAAACCGTCATATCCATGATACGGTCCACTATAATCCCATGAGTGCATTTGTCTATACGGAAGACCCATTTTTTGGAATACATATTTTTCTTTAATACCAGAAGCAACAAGATCTGGCTGTAACTTTTTAACAAATGCTTCAAGTTCATACTCATTAACATCATCATAGATGACAGTTGAACGCATGATCTCATCTTTTGTACGTTTATAGTCATCATCATGAGCAAACTCATAACCTGTACCGATAACTTCCATACCAAGGTCTTCATAAGCACCGATAACGTGACGAGGGCGTAAACCACCAACGAAAAGCATTACTTGCTTCCCTTCTAAACGAGGTCTGTATTTAGCAACAACAGCATCTATCATAGGTTGGTACTTAGCAATAACCTCTTCACATTTCGCTTGAACCTTTTCATCGAAGAAAGCAGCGATCTTTCTCAAAGATTTAATAGTTTGAGTCGGACCAAAGAAGTTATACTCAACCCAAGGAATACCATACTCTTTTTCCATATGTCTTGAGATATAGTTCATTGAACGGTAGCAGTGAAGTAAATTAAGTTTTACCTTTGTTGTTTGTGCCATCTCTTTTAAAGTTGCATCCCCAGACCATTGAGCAACAACTCTTAGACCCATCTCTTCCAAAAGGATACGGCTTGACCAAGCATCACCACCAATGTTATAGTCACCAATAATAGCAACATCATATTCGCCTGGTTCGACTTTTTCTCCTAATGTATCTACATTTCCGTCAAAAACATAATCACGAATAGTATCATTCGCAATGTGGTGACCAAGGGATTGAGAAACACCACGGAAACCTTCACAGTTTACTGGAACGATTGTATGCCCTGTTTTCTTTGCATACATTTTTGATGTTGCATTGATATCATCACCAATAAGACCGATCGGACACTCAGACTGAACTGTGATACCGTTATTTAATGGAAATAATTCATCAATTTCATGAAAACATACATCAAGCTTTTTATCTCCACCAAATACAATATCTTTCTCTTGAAAGTCAGATGAGAAGTTCATAGTAACGAATGTATCAACACCAGTAGTACCGATATAGTAGTTACGACGACCAGCACGTGAGTATTGACCACATCCAATAGGACCATGTGAAATGTGAACCATATCTTTTACAGGTCCCCAAACAACACCTTTTGAACCAGCATATGCACAACCACGTTGACTCATAACGCCAGGAACAGTTTTCTTATTCGAACGTACGTTACCACATGTTTTTTGACTTTCGTCTTCCGGAGCACCAACACCTAAGTGTTTCGCACGATTTTTAGCAGCTTTAGCAGGGTACGCTTTTAATACCTCTTCTATCGCTTCTTTTTGTTTTGCTTCCAATGATTCTGGACCCATTTTTTCTCCTTTATATTATTTAACTATATAGATTGCTTATGCAGCTTCAATTCTGAAAAGCGCCATAGAATCAAATTTTTTACAAAGAGCTAGGGTCTCATCATCACTGTCAAGTCTCTTAGATAGTTCAGAGATTTGGTAACGATTAGTATAAATCATATAATCTGTATCAGCAGTTTTTGCATAATGTGCTAATGCCTTAAACATAAAAGTATCTTTATTTGTATAAGAAAGCTCTTCTTTGACACCATGTGCCTCACTCACCATTTTGATCTCGTTTACATCACTTAAATCAACACCTGAGTTATCTATTTTTTCAACAACTTTTTCATCTGGAATATTATTTCCCATATCTGCTGGGAAGTGGAAACCTAAAATAAACATAACAATTCTCCTTCTTTTTCTGTTATTTTCTTTTCATTATGAGAATGTATTTCCCTTTATATGGGAAAACATACACGGATGCCCAAAGGCAATCGTGTGTTTAGTAGTTAAACTTTTGCGGATTACGCTTCAGCTGATTTACCAACATTTTCTTCATCTGCTTCTTCTTCAAGACCGAATTCCATTAGAAGATCTTCAAGATCATCCATCTCTAACGGAGTTGGAATGATTTTCATATCATTTTCAATGATTTTTCTTGCAAGTTCTTTATACTCTAATGCTTGGTCTGATTGAGGGCTATACTCAACAACTGTCATACGACGAAGCTCAGCATGCTGAACGATATTGTTACGTGGTACGAAGTGAATCATTTGAGTTCCTAACTCACGAGCAAGTGCCCATGCAAGGTCATACTCACGGTCAGTCATACGAGCATTACAAACAAGACCTGCAAGACGAACACCACCAGTATTAGCATATTTTAAAATACCTTTAGAAATATTGTTCGCAGCATACATAGCCATCATTTCACCAGACATAACGATATATATCTCTTGTGCTTTACCTTCACGAATAGGCATAGCGAATCCACCACAAACAACGTCACCAAGTACGTCATAAGATACGAAGTCTAAACCTTCTTCTTCATAAGCACCTTCTTCTTCAAGAAAGTTGATTGCTGTAATAACACCACGACCTGCACAACCAACACCTGGCTCTGGACCACCAGACTCAGTACAGTTAATCCAGCCACCTGGTGCATCCGGTGCGAACATACCTGCACCTGGTTTCATAGCATCTTCAAGTTCAAGATCTTCAACAGTACCCATTTCAGCTGCAAGCTGTAAAATCGTAGATTGTGCTTTTTCATGTAAAATCAAACGAGTTGAATCCGCTTTAGGGTCACAACCAACAATCATGATATTCTTATCAAAGTAATGAGCCATAGATGCCAACGTGTTTTGAGATGTAGTAGATTTACCAATCCCACCTTTTCCATAAAATGCAATTTGACGTAGTTCAGCCATTTTTTCTCCTTTA
>Ga0316207_10002099_pt1 | contig 21617 bp, 19 predicted proteins | sample 6weekpyrite_MG_FD_204943 | JGI IMG/M metagenome (GOLD analysis project Ga0316207, IMG submission 204943) | Microbial mat bacterial communities from mineral coupon in-situ incubated in ocean water Damariscotta River, Maine, United States -... | ecosystem: Environmental > Aquatic > Marine >...
AAAAACAGTGTTAACATGGGCCATGGCTTAAATCTCCTTTTATTACAACGTTTGTTCGCACTCACATTGTAACAATTCCTGGAGATTTAAGCCTCTTTAGTTCTTATTTGTGGGACAGTAGTGATTTCCTATCATGTTTTTGCATTGGATTTTGTATCACATAAACAATCAGGAATTCAACCAACAGATCAATACGATGACATTTTCGAAAGCATTAACAAAATGGCTCAAGCATGTATAAATTGCATTAATCAATCCCGGCACCTGGAGTCCTCGCAGATCATTAAAACCTTGGTCGTCAGAGATTTGTATAATCCCAATAAAGACGAAGATCTATTTGAGTTTTCAAGATTGCTGGAAAAACTAATTGCCAGCGAACCTGTGGATAACAAATACATAAGTAATGAATTAAACTGGCAGTATTCTTACTGGGGCCAAAAACTTGCCAGCATTCTGATATGGAAATGTTATATTCAGAAAAAATTAACAAATAAAACCTTTGTCAATTTATCTGACTACCCTCATGATTATTCAACTTTCAGTGTTCGTTCCGGTATTATTATGCGCTGGATATACGCAAGAGACCATTTTTATGAAAATCTAGAAAATAAAATAATAATTTTTGACGACAATACCAAAGAATATAAACCTCAGGAAAAAGGTATTGTTTTTTTAACAGAACTTGATAATCCATTATTATTGCCCAACTCAGTGCTCGGTGAAGCCTATGAGGTATCAAGGTATCTTTATTTTGCATTGCAAAACCTACGCATACTTTCTCGCAAGAATCTTGACCTGATATTTCCAACCATGGCGCATATCTACCATATCCAGTGGAAAGTGCTTTCGCAATTAGTTCATGCACTGCAATTATCTGAAGAATACAAAAACTGCTCAGTCAGAGAAATTGCTTACAAAGTCCAGCGTAAATTCATCGACTTTGACAATGAATTTTCAAAAAATGAAAAAATACCTCCTACGCATTTTGATTATGAATACATTTACCTCAGGCTGCGGGGCAATTATGAGAACGCAATTAACATAACAGACCCGACAAGCCGATCCCGCACGAGCGTTTTACAGCAAAAATATTATTGCCACGATGATCACAATGACCAGGAGTTTCGAATGGATTGGACCTTAGCACAGATGTTTGCTCCGGCCGCTTATATCCTAAACAATGAAGTGGAAGACTTTCATTCCCAATATATCATCGGCGTATCCAAATCAAAAAATACCCAGCTAAAAAATGCGAACATGAGTGAAACAGATAAAGAAACTAATGACTAAATCTTACATTTTTCTCGCTCTAACAATTTGACAGATACCGCTACATAATCACTAATGTCAAATCGAAACAAAGTAACTATGTATAAAAATCAATCACCAGACTAGTCGGAATAGTTTACAACCAAATAATCAGCCTAGCTTTAACTTCATAAAATTGAACTACAAATCAAATAGATAGGAAACATGGATTATTCTTTGCGTTAATGCAAATGAGGATGAATCGTACAAATGGAGATAAACATGAAACGCACAATATTAATTTTAATTTCAGTTGCTACACTCTTTGTTTCTAATTTGGCTCTAGCTGGCACTATTAGCTTGTCCGGTACTATTTTTGACCACACAATTTCTGATCCTGATTTCGAGGATGGTATTGCCAGTGGTGTTGCCACCGGCATGGTTGCATCAACCCTCGGCGCTGATGGTTTACCCGATTATATTGGCAGCGGAGGTTATGGTGTCGTTACAAGTAGTACAACGTTTGATCATTGGTGGACGGAACATAGCCCAGGCTCATCAACACCGTTTACCTTGACAATGGATGAGACTGGACCTGGTACAGGTGTTTTTTCTTACTCAGATTCAGACTTTTTCCCCATTGATGGCATGCTGTTGGGTAACGAAGGACTCTCACACAATTACCATTTTGCCATGCATCTCGAAGGTAAAACCACCTTTGAGCTGGGTGATACTTTTAGTTTTACTGGAGACGATGATTTATGGGTTTTTATTGATGGAAAACTGGTGATGGACATAGGCGGTATACATTTCCCTTCTAGCGATTCCATGACGAGCGCTGACCTTGTTGCCGCAGGTTTAAGTGCCGGCACCGAATATGATATCGATATCTTTTTTGCAGAACGACAAACAGTAAATTCCAGTTTTCATATCACCACAAGTTTTCATGTTGAGCCTAGCAGTGATATTCCGGAACCCGCGCCATTAGCATTAATTGGCATTGGCTTGCTGGGTTTGGTTACGCGTCGAAAATTTAGTTGATTAATAATCAAGTTAATACAAAAAGTGCCGCAAGTGTGGCACTTTTTGTTTACTCCTTTCAAGGCAGTAATTACCGAAAACTCTCTGACTCACACTCAATCGAACATTGAAAGAAAAAACCGATTGATCGCCTCAAAATCCATGTCGTTCTTTTCGATCTGTTGAGTTTTAGCTTCTAAACGCTCTAGCTCGGCGTTAACAAACTCACTGATGGAATCAACTCTCGGTGCATATTCAGTCTCAAAACCTTTTTTTTTATCAGCCAGTAACTGGTTTATATCCTTAAGCAATCTCTCATCGTCAACCAGTGTTTTTACCAATGTTTCGAATTCCATAGGAACTACGCCCAAATCCTGTTCAATCCAGAGCATGGCTAGAATCGGCCTGAGTACATAAAAGTATTTTTTGGTTTTTACCATATCATTTTGCAGATACTCGCGATTATTACCACTAGCCATATGTGAGTAATGATAAAAACAGGCACGTGGTGAATAATATTCCAACGTGAGTTTTTTCATACCTGCTGTAAATTCTTCATCACAACAATAAACAATGGGTGAATTTAACCATTCAATCAGCGACGGGTTGGATTTTCTCATTAACAACAGTGCCTTTTTTAAATCCCAGCCATTGATATCCAAAAGATCATCAATCGGCCGCTCAACCACATCACGTTGATATTCGTAATCCACCCGCAAATACCATTTTATATCCCGCAGATAAATAAAGCGCACATCGTAATCACTGTCTTGTGATGGAAATCCCCAGGCACGACTGCCTGATTCACAGGCATAGAGTATCTTAATGTTTTCTTCTGCTTCTATGACCTTCAGTTGTTTTAAAATTTCTTTTTTCATAAGTATAAATATCACCAAATCCTTCATGATTTTATCCAAACCAGAGTAAACGTAAATGTGACAGATTAGTTCAGTCTCTTTTTCCAACATCTCAAATGGGCTTCTGCCAACAACTTCATACTATGCGCCCTACGCAACAGAATAGCTACTACTCCAGATTGAGCGACAATCCAAAATCTTGCGCCTAAAGTTCAACCATGGCGACTCAACAAATTCTAATCGCTTCCCAAACGAATGTGTATATCATTTAGCGAGACTGAATAATTGAACCCACTAAAATACTCAGGGGAATATTCAGGGCATGAACGTGAATATTTAATTCGTAGCCATAAAAAATTTTCGTAACTGCACCTTGCATGAATTTATCACCTTCATAAAAACATCATTAAGATTAAATAATATGGCTTTCATGTTAGTCATATTCATGTTATCAATTGGTAACTGTGGTATTTTATCAATTAACGTTTCTTTGCTAATTGGATTTAAATTATGCAGACCAGGATCGAAGGTGATCAAAAAACTGAGTTCTTAGATAAACTATTGCAATTAACGAGATCTTTGGTCACTGAAGTTCACCCCAATTTTCCTGAGTCACAAAAGATAAAAATCGATTCCAACCTTGAAAAAGAATTAGGTTTGGATAGCTTGGCCCGTGTGCAACTTATTTCACGCATCGAATCAGAATTTAATTTCGCATTACCAGAACGGACCTTTGCCGAAGCCGAAAGCCCCAGAGATTTGTTGCGTGCTCTACTTAGTGCAAAATCACCCAAATCAGTACTTACCAAGCAAGTGCAATTTATTGAGTTAGAAGAATCAAAAACTACACCTGATGATGCAGAAACTCTGGTGGAAGTATTGCAGTGGCATGTAAGGAATCATCACAATCGCCCTCTTATTCAAATGTATCAAGATGATGGCAAAGGGCGATCAATTAGCTATCAACAACTTCTTGATGGTGCGACACAAGTAGCAAGCGGCTTACAGCAACTCGGATTACCAACTGCTGAACCGGTGGCTATTATGTTACCCAGTGATGTTGATTATTTTTACAGTTTCTTTGGCGTGTTATTAGCTGGTGGTATACCGGTACCAATTTATCCTCCAGCGCGGCCTTCGCAATTAGAAGACCATATGCGGCGACATGTACATATATTAAATAATTGCATGAGTAGCATATTAATCACTGTCAATGAAGCTAAAGCAGTTGCCACATTACTGAGGGTACAAGTACCTAGCTTGCAACATGTTGTGACGGTAGCGGAGTTACAAGAATCGACAAACAAATTTGTTCCCCCTGCGCTGAGTGCAGATGATACTGCATTCATTCAATATACTTCTGGCAGTACCGGACACCCTAAAGGCGTAGTACTGAGCCATAAGAATTTGTTGGCAAATATTCGGGCGATGGGGAAAGTGGTAAAAGCAAGTTCGAACGATGTTTTTGTTAGTTGGTTACCGTTGTATCACGACATGGGTTTAATTGGAGCCTGGTTAGGGAGTATGTATTATGCAGCCCTATTTGTCGTAATGTCGCCCTTGAGTTTTCTTGCGCGTCCGGAGCGTTGGTTGTGGGCAATCCATCGTTATCGTGGCACCTTAGCCGCGTCGCCTAATTTTGGTTACGAATATTGTTTACGAAGAATTAAAGATGATGATTTGAAGAGTTTGGACCTTAGCTCTTGGCGCGCAGCATTTAATGGCGCAGAAGCGGTAAGTCCAGAGACAATGAAAAACTTTATCCACCGGTTTAGTCACTATGGTTTCAAGCAATCTGCCATGATGCCTGTTTATGGTTTGGCGGAATCTTCTGTTGGCTTGGCGTTTCCCCCGTTAAATCGTGAGCCAATTGTGGATTATGTTGACCGTAAGATATTTATGCTTAGCGGCAAGGCAACTCAAGTTACAAGTGAAAACGCACTTAAATTCCCTTCGAGTGGTCCACCGCTAGCAAAACATCAAGTGAGAATCGTTGATCAAGCAAATCACGAACTACCAGAACGTCAAGAGGGAAGATTACAGTTTCGGGGGCCTTCTTCGACTAGTGGCTATTATCGTGATAACGAGAAAACGCAAGCCCTGTTTACCGATGATTGGTTAGATTCAGGTGATTTCGCCTATATGGGAAATGGGGAAGTCTATATAACGGGTCGCATTAAAGATATTATCATCCGTGCAGGTCGCAACATTTATCCTCATGAGTTAGAAGAGGCTGTGGGTAATGTTGAAGGTATCCGTAATGGGCGAGTCGCAGTATTTGGCAGTGTAGATAAAAAATCGGCCACTGAAAAATTAATCGTCTTGGCAGAAACCCGCAGTACAAACCAGATCGAGCTGGAAAAGCTTCGCACAAAAATCAATACATTGGCGGTTGACTTAATTGGCTCAGCACCGGATGAAATTGTTTTGGCGCCACCAAATACGGTATTAAAAACCTCTAGTGGTAAAATAAGACGAGCGGCAAGTCGTGAAATATACGAAAATGGGCAAATAGGCAAAGCTAGCGCAACATTTTTATGGCAAATCACACGCCTAAGCGTAAGTAGTATTGTTCCGCAATTGCGTCGCTCGTTGCGTTACATTAAATCATGGCTATTTGCGACTTACGCTTGGTGTTCTTACGCTATATTAGCTCCGATTGTTTGGTTGTCCGCTACCTTCTTACCGATTTTTTCCTGGCGCTGGGCTATCATGAGTGCTTGTTCTCGTATGTTGGCGAAAGTAACTCGTACCAAAATCAATATACGAGGGATGAAAAACTTTCCCAAGGACAAAGGTCCCTTTATTATTGTATCGAACCATTCCAGTTTTCTTGATAGCTATGTGTTAGTTGCTGTACTACCAGAAACATTTTGTTTTATTGCTAAAAAAGAACTCGCACAAAAGTTCATTACCCGAAAACCTTTGGAAAACATTCACACAAAATTCGTTGAACGTTTTGATATTAGTAAAAGCGTAAACGAAACACACACTCTGACAAAATTAATAAAAGAGGGTGAAAATTTACTTTTTTTTGCTGAAGGAACCTTCACCCGAGTACCCGGATTAAGACCATTTCATTTAGGTGCATTTACTATTTCTGCAGAGACGGGGGTACCGATAATTCCCATCGCCATTCGTGGTACACGCTCCATACTGCGCTCTGATTCTTGGTTTCCGCACTTCGGTTCTATTGATGTTGAAATTGGCAAAGCTATTGACCCCAAAGAAACTGAATCAATTGTCGAAGATGATGCATGGCATAAGGCAGTTAATATGCGTGATAAAACTCGCGCATTCATACTACACCATTGTGGCGAACCTGATTTAAGCCAAGATAGCTACTTGTAAATGAATAATAAGGTCACGGTCAAGTTATCATGGACGAATTTGCGCTTTCCGAACAAGCAACACATGTTAGTTTTTTGTCCAATTATAGTAAGCACCAAATTAATTTTTCTGTCAGTGAAATTCAAAACATTATACAATTAGGGTAATTCAAATCCTTTTTGAAGTAGATATGAAAGCATTTTTCATCCATTGCCAAAGCAAAAAGATTAACTATTCAAATTGAACAAACATGAGCAAATCTAACATCATCGGACGCAATGATCCCTGCCCTTGTGGTAGTGGCAAAAAATATAAACACTGCTGCCTGGACAAGCAAACCAAACCTGGCGGCGTTTCTGAAGAATTAGCCCCAGCTTTGGAAGAGGCGCAGGCCTTTGCCGAGCAGTTGATAATGCAGAAAAATCAACAAAACAATGATGATTTTCAAGGTTTATCACCGGAGCAAATGCATTGTTTTTTGTATTTTCCGTTTGAATCACCACAGCATGTCCAATTTAAAGAACCGCAAACTGAAGTGACTAACTCCCCCATATGGTGGCTTTTCAGGTTAATGACGGACGCCATGGGAGCAAAGGGCCTGAAAAGTACTGTAAAAGGCAATTTACCCCAGAAGTTCTGCCGCGAAGCTGCTGCGCTTTATGCAACCAATGTCAGATCGGAAAAAAGTTTTGTTATGCGCGGCATTAATAAGGAAAATGATTTTTACGATTTACATATTACCCGTCTGATTGCTGAAATGGCCGGTTTAATTCACAAACCCAAAAACCATTTTATGCTTAGCGATGATTGCCAGCAACTGCTGCAAGCAGAAAACTATGGTGCTATTTATTTACAACTATTTAAAACATATGTACGGGAATTTAACTGGGCATATTGCGATAATTATCCCGACCTGGAAATTATTCAACACTCGTTTGCTTTCAGTCTTTATTTGCTGAGCCGTTACGGAAATGAATCTCGGCATCAGAATTTTTATGAGGAGGCTTTTTTAACCGCCTTCCCCATGGCAGTGGACATGGTTGAAGCCAGTAATTTTTTTTCACCGGAAGTGCAAATAAGAGGTTGTTATACCTTGCGAACCATGCACTCCTTTGGCAAATTTCTAGGACTGGTTTCGCTCACAGCACTGAAAAGCGACAATCCTTATTACCTGAGCAATTATGAAATTAAAAAGCTGCCTTTATTCGATGAGTTAGTCAGGTTTGTAAACACCTATCATATGAATTTTAAAATGACAACACATTGAACCAGACAATCAACCTCATGTGTGAAAACTCCTGCTGATTTCGCTGGCACAATCATGCTATTATTTACAGAGTTTCCTACTTTAATCACTACAATCTCATTTCGTTAAAGTGATGAATTTCCAGCTCACGGTGTTTCATTATACACTTGAGCAACAAACGACCAAAAGATCAATTCCTGGCCATTGTATATTATGAATATCGTTCTTGATGCCAAACATGGAAACGCACAGCAGTCATCGAAAAACCACCTGCAACAACGTTTCGACAAGCTACAGCAAAAGCTACAAAAACAACAAAAACTCAATCAGAAATTTGAGCAAGAGATACACCAGCTGGTAAGTATTTATCAAACCCATTTACTGAAAATGGATACTGAGCTTGTCGAGCCATTAACCCAACTCACTGCCAAATTAATTACATTTTATAGTCGCAAAAGCCTGTCCAAGTGGCACAAAGCGGAACTCGGCGAATGGGTGACAGATAACATTGTTCGTATCTGCGAGATTGATCTTGAAGTCGGCATGGAACTGCGTCAACAGTTTCGGCAAGTGATCGCTGACCAGGCAAATCTCACCCTTGAAGAACTGGAGCAAGAAGAAAAGTTGCAGGAAGAAGACCTGCAACAGGCCTTTGAACAATTTCAAGCTGAAGAATTTGACATCGATCCTGATAGCCCATATGACGTAAACGATCCACAGGTAGACATGTTTGGGTTTGATGATTTTCAGGACCAAACTACCGATGATGATCCATTTTCTCAACATTATGAAGCTGAAGAAAATAAAAATGGGAATTCTGATGCAAAACAGGATGCACTCATGAATGGTTCCTGGGCACGCAGCTTATTCCGACGTGCCGCCCAGGCTCTGCACCCGGATCGAGAGCCAGACCCAGAATTGCGTCAAACAAAAGAACGCGCCATGCAGCAATTATTAACAGCTCGCAAGCAAGGTGACATTCTGACTCTATTGCAGCTATACAGCGAATGCACCGGCAGCGACGATCTGATTTTAGCTAAAGCTGAAATGACAAGCGCCTGCGAAATGATGGAAAAACAATTGGAAGAGTTACGTTTGGAAAAAAACCAATTTCTCTATGGGGATCCATTACGCATGATGGTAAATGACTTATTTTATAGTCGCTCAAAAAAAAGCCGCGAGAGGAACATTCGACAATGGCAACGGGAACTTGCAGGCGAAGCAACATATATCGCCAATTTACTGATAGAACTACGCAACCTGAAAGAACTGAAAGTCACCCTGGAAAACCGTCTTGAGGAAAAGATTCTAAACAGCCCGGAATTCATGTTTGATATATTTTAAATATCCCTTAGAAGATTTTTTACTTGGACAGAATCCGTTTGCCCGGTAAAATTGTGCTTACTGGCTCTGACAAATGGATTTAAAGCGCAATCTATTCCAACCCTTTCAATTACTTTAATTCAGCAAAGCAGTCGTATTAAGCAATTCCATTTTTAAACTCTAGATGCGCATGAGATTTGGGATCAAGTACTAAAGTCGCACTCAAACTTTTACATTTTGATTTTGTTGCGCCACTTTCACTTTAGACATCCAACACATATCCACTAGCCGGCTTATTCGTGCCGCGATCAACAATAGTAGCAACTATTTTTGATGCTTCATTTGCCAATTTCAAGAAAATACTGAAGTGTTTCACCGAACAAAAACACATACAAACAAGATATTTCAGAATATTAATACATAAATGTAATCTTCGTTTTACATGCGGCAATCATCAATTCAATACGGCATCACTTACTTTCTTTTAATCCATTTGTTAGTTTTTTTAAATGATAATCTCAAGATTAGAGAAATATATCCTATTTTTATTATGAATATTGAAAATATGTATTCAAAAATAATTTTTCATCTTTGGTTCAAGATGATTATGTGTAAATAACGGGCAGTAATTAAGTGCTTTGAATGACAAACAAATTCTGGAACCCATTTAATACTTGCAAAGAATAGGAAAATCAGCTTGTTGCTGTAGCATTTTTCTTACGCAGAATTCTAAGCTTGTTGTTACCTCTGAGGGGAGGGATGGTTCTTTGAGGCTAATCAAACACACGGTATTAATATACCGGGCAACATAACAGTGAGGGATTTATGGCAGCGACAAGTTTACAAATGGCAGTTACAAAAACCAACCGGGTGCGTGATGGTTTTATTGATCACGAGTTTCGTAAAGAGCTGGAAGACGCTTTATTCAGTCATAAAACAATTGCTCATCCTGTTGTTCAAGAACTGGCTAAACCAGTTAGAAATCTTGAGTTGATGAAGTATATTGCACTTCAGGGTTATCAGCTTACCAAGCATTTTGCTCGCTATGTTGGCGGATTATATCACTACTGTGAAGTAGGCTATTATCGCGAACGCTTAGCAGTCAATTTATTTGAAGAAGAAACAGGAAGATTATCAAACACCGCAAATCATGAAGTGTTAATGCAACGTTTTATTCGCGCATTGGGTATTTCGGATGAAGAGCGTGATGCTGCGATTGCTTTACCAACGACTCAGGAACTCATTGATTATCGCTGGAAGCTGATAAATAACCCTGAAACATTTCATATGGGTGCTGCAGCCATCATGATAGCCAGCGAAGGACAAAACCTTGAAGAAGAAGCAGGCAAAGCACGTCATGAGTTGTTACCTCGTCTTTATAACCTGACACCAGACGATCTTTCTTTCTTTTCCGTACACGCACATGAAGATATTTATCATGTTCGTGAGGGCTTGGATCTTGTCTCTGAAATCTGCCCAACAAAAGAAATGAAAAACGAAGCACTAGAGGCCGTTCATGAAACATGCAAACGCTTCTGGGGTATGTATGACGGCATTCAGGAAACATTCGATATTCAGAAATAATTAACGAAAAATTCTTTAGAAAATTTTACGAACCTCTAACAGGGCACGGGGAGATTGGCATATGTATACACAAACAGATGCAGGGGGTCTTTCACACTTAATATCTGATATTAATGCTTATTCAGTGGATGATGAGACATCCTTGGCAAGTTTTATTCGCCAAAGAAAAGAAGAAATGATAGCGGCGCAGGATGATTTCCATCACTTTCATTTATTAATGCGAGACCTTGAAAAAACGTTACTCAGAGATAATAAACCAGATGCCTTACCGACTCGGGCAGTCGAGCATTTAGACACAGAAGAAATGGAAGTGTTAAATTACCTTTATTGTTTATGGGAAACTAAACTCGAAAACAGATTTGTGTATTTTTTAAAAAACAGTGTTGTGAAGCACTACCTGGATTACACACTTTATGCTCGCTTCGAAAGACTTATCGAACGAGAAGTAAGTTTGTTACAAGGTGTAAAACCTGGACGCTTGCTGTTTATTGGAAGCGGCCCCATGCCCATTACCGCTCTTTGCCTTCAGCAACGCTTGGGTATACCAATCGATTGTTTGGAAAAATATCAAACAGCCGTTGATGAATCAAAAAGTGTCATGAAAATGCTGAGCTGTGAAAATGCCATCAATATTTACCAAGGTTATGGCGAAGAAATTGACGCCAGCCAATATGATGTTGTTTTAGTTGCGCTACTGGCAAAACCAAAATACGACATACTTGCACAAATTCGAGATACATCGAAAGATGATGTGCGAATTATTTGCCGCACGTCAGAAGGTTCACGAAAAGTCTTTTATGAGCCAACAGAAGACAATGCCATCCCCATTGGACTACGTACAGTTGCCCATGAGAAGGCTGGCATTGACGATACCATATCTTCATATCTCCTAGAAAAAGTTAAACAATAATGATGGCTTTTTCACAAGATATACTGGGGCCGCTGGAAGAACTAGCGGCCTCGGTAAAAGTTGTTTGGCCCGAAATACTAACCTCCGAGCTGCAGGAAAGTATTTTACACCTTACTAATAAAATTTTAGAAAAAGAAGACACAATCGGATTTTCAGCACCACTCAATGAACAGGAAGGGAGCAGGGAAATATCAAAACTTGCCAATGCTGTCGAATCCGGCGACATACATCTTTTGCTATTGCAGAAAACTGATACTAGTGAAATTATCGGTCATCTCATACTCTCGCCCAGTAAGCTGCCTAACTGCTTACACATTGCGGAAATTTCTCGAGCCATGGTTCACCCGGATTATCGCGGTTTTTCCGCTATACTTTTGGGAATGTATGAAGTTTTACATAAATGTGAAGCGTTAAATGTTGAAATAATTCAACTCGATGTTCGTGCAAACACACGCATCCACCGGTTATGGGAAGGCTTAGGTTTTAGAACCATCGGACTAATGGAAGATTACGCGCGTGTAAACGGAGAAAGCTATTCCGGCTGCTTTATGTATCAACATGTAAAGCTATTACAGGAAAGATTTTTAAAACCTAACGAGTAGTTGGTGCTTGCATGAAAAATATAATGACGCACAAGCATGTGTTGCTGATTATGCTAATTGGCTTTTCCGTGGTTTTTTTCTCTTCGAGTATTAAAAACACATTTCAGGTTTTCTTCATTCAAATGAGTGACAGTTTTGGGCAAAGCCGCGGCGAATTTGCCGTGGCGATGTCCGTTTTTATGCTGGTATTTGGTATCGCATCTCCTCTGGTTGGCTTATTATCCGATCGCATTGGGCCAAAAAAGACAATTCTTTATGGGCTTTTTACCTCAGGCGTGGCGATGGCCGGTGCAGGCTTGGTCGATAATTTTATTTCCTTTGTATTACTTTATGGTGTGGTTGCCGCATTTGGTTTAACTGCCATGTCTTATGTACCCATGGGCATTTTGGTCGACCAGTCTTTCTCCCAAAAGCGTAAAGGCCTGGCTTACGCCACATTAACCAATGGAGCCGCAATTGGCTTTATGATTTTGTCACCAGTTTGGGTGTTTACTCAACAAATAATGCCTTGGCAAGAGATATTTTTAATTCTTGGTTTCATTTATCTCATTCCATTATTCATATTGGTAAAGCTTTATTTACCGGATGACAAAAACAGCTCAACAGAACAATCAAGCCATACAATACAAACAAAACAGCGATTTTCTGAAAAAATGCAAATCGTTTTTCAGAACAAACCTTTTTACGCGTTACTTTTCGGTTTTTTTGGTTGTGGCGTTACAATGGCTTTTATTGATGTTCATCTCGTTGCTCACTTTCAAGATTTGCGTTTAACAACAACACAGATTAGTATCGCATTAAGTGTACTCGGTGCAGCAGAACTCATTGGCGCCTTCCTGGCAGGCTGGTTATGCGACCGTTATTCCAAATCCTATGTAATTTCTGGTTTTTATTTCATTAGAGCTTGCGCCATATTTGCTTTATTATTGATGCCCAATTTTACCGGTGCATTTATATTTGTCGTTTTATTTGGTTTAAGTTACCTGGGCACAGTTGTGGGAACGTCCATGTATACCTTAAGCATATTTCGAAAGCACCTTAAGGGCTTTGCGTTTGGATTTATCTGGTTAATCCATCAGATCGGAGCGTTTTTGAGCACACAACTGGGTGCCAATGCATTTGATTGGTTTGGCAGCTATTATTGGACGATTTTAATAACCGGTGTAGTTGCTATTGTATCCTGTTTGATTTCTTTTTTTATGTTGCCCGTTCACTATCAACAAACCAGTGAACAGGCATCCGGTCAATCCACTTGAATGGCGGATGCATTTGTTATTAACTGATAATAAAACATCGTCATCTGTTGTAAATTTTCGATTCCAATTCTCTCATTACTACCATGAAAACGACTAATATCTTCCTTTTTAATCCACAATGGACGGAAACGATAAATATTTTCTGTCAATTGTTTATAGTGCTTACTGTCTGTTCCAGCAATTAACAAGGAAGGTGCGACCAGTATGTCAGGATAGATTTGTGAAATGGAATTAGCAATTGCCTTATAACCGACAGTAGCGATGCTAGAAACCGAAGATGGTTCACCCGAACCTCCTAAGATAGACACATTAACAGCCTCGTCACCGATTATCTTTTTAATATAAGTTATCACCTTATCAACACTGTCGCCTGGTAATATCCTGACATTAATTACCGCGTTCGCTGTTTTAGGCAATACATTTGCCTGCTGACTACCTTGAATCATGGTTGTTGCCATGGTAGTTCTTATTAAGGCATTGGTTGAGTTCTGTTTTTCCAGTTGCCCAGTAAGTATGGATTCAAACAACCAACGATTGCTCACTACCACCCCCAGCGGCAGCGCCATATCCTTCGCCAGAGTATCAAACAATAGTGCTATTGGTTTAGTAATACTGGCTTTCATAGGCGCAGCTTCCAGCTTGCTAATCGCATTTGCTAAAATACCCACTGCTGTTTTTTGTGGCGGTGCTGAGCTATGCCCTTCCGTCGCTGTTGCAATTAGCTTAACGTTAACAAAGCCTTTTTCAGCAATGCCAATCATGGCCACCGGTTTGTTTACACCTTTCATGATTCCATCTGTAATCGGCATGCCTTCATCATGAATAAATTCCGGCGTCACATTTTTTAACAAAAGGTGTTCAGTCACTTTTTTCGCTCCACTCACACCACCAATTTCCTCATCCCCACCAAAAGCAAGAATAATACTTCTTTGAGGTGAAAAATCTGACTCGATTAATTTCTCAATGGCATGAAAGATTGCAACAATGGCTGATTTATCATCCATTGCACCACGCCCCCACACAAACTCATCATCAATGTGACCAGAGAATGCTTCATGCTGCCATTCGCCACTTTCATTGGGTACCACATCGTAATGTGCAACCAACATTATGGGCTTTAGCGAAGTGCTGCTGCCTTGCCAGGTATACAGGATTGCCTTATCACCGATTTTTTCACTGCGCAATTTTTCATGTACGGTTGGGAATCGCTGTTTAAGATAAGCGAGCAATTCGGCAAACACTGCAGAATCAGATTTCGATGCATCAATGTGAGAAATGGTTTTAAATTTAATCAACTGTGAAAGTGTTTCTGATATCTGTTTGTCTTCATCAAAAATCGATTCCACAGGCTCTACGTCTGGCTGGAATTTTGAAAGTGACATCCAGTTAAAGAATAGTATTACAAGTAAAAAAAGAATGGCGGACAAAAGTCCAAAAAATATTTTTTTTATTGGCATGTGATGACCTCCCGCGGCCATTGACACAAATTGAAATGAATTACAGATGATTTTTTAATGCGTCAATTTAACTTTACTCATGTGTCGAGTCAAACAAAAAGCTTGTTTGTGGTGGCAGCCCCATTAAGCCTGGGTTTGATGTCACAAAATTTGATGACGGTTATTGACAGCCTGATGATATCTCACCTTGGGCTCATCGCACTAGCCGCCATCGGATTAGGCGGATTTATCATATTAATTACCAATGCAATGACGGTAGGGTTTTCTACCTATGTGCAGCGACAAACCGCTTATGACCTGGGCACGACTTTAAAGCAGAAAAAGTTCACTTCCCTAACAATCGCGATCCTGATTGCAATTGTTTTTCTACCAGCTTACTCAGGCTTGTTGTATGTTTACTTACCACCTGCATTGGTCGATATGCACCTTAACACACAAGTTACTTCTGCAATGATTCCTTATGTTGAACTTCGATTATGGGCAATCACACTGGTTGGGATTAATTTTGCGTTTCGCGGCTTTTTTTCAGCAACACATTACTTAAAAGCGTATTTGTTAACGACACTCATAATGCATGTCGCAAACATTTTATTCAATTACCTGTTTATTTTTGGCAATTTTGGTTTTCCTAATCTAGGCTTGCAAGGCGCTGCACTTGCTTCATTGCTGGCAACTGTAATCGCCAGTGCCTGTTACTTTTTTATTCTGTTTAAGCTAAAGTTTTATCCAGGGAATATAGGTATTAACAATATTCGTGAATCGTTAAGCGGCATTTTAGATGTATTAATACCTTATGGTTTACAGCAAATGTTTTTTGTTAGTGGGTTTGCTGTAACTTTATGGATTATTGGTTTGACAGGCACCGAAAATCTGGCAATCGCCGGACTGATATTTAACGTCAGTTTGTTCTTTTTTTTACCTGCCATCGGTTTTGGTATTGCCACGGCGGGGCGCATCAGCCACGACATGGGCGCAGCTAACTACAAATCAATCGTTGAATGGGCACAACTTGCTGGCGCTCTGGTGTTTGTTTTGTTCAGCTTGCTTTCCTTACCGCTAATATTTTTTACCGAGAACTTTTTACAGCTTTTTCTTGATGAGCCACAATTGGTTGCTATTGCTGTAACTCCAATGAAAATTGCTGCAATACTTTTTGGTTTGGAAGCGCTAAGCTTGCTTTATCTACAAATATTTTTCGCCATGAACAAAGGGGCGCAAATCTCAGCCATAAGCGTCTCCTTACAATGGCTGCTTTTTTTACCTATGCTATATTTTTTGGTCAACCACTTAACAGTCACACTAGATCAAATCTGGTTATTGCTGGCGACTTTTAGAATAATCAATATTTTGTTGTATATTAAATTATGGCTGAAAATAAAGAAGGTATTGACATCAAAAGCAGCAAAATACTCTATTTGAATATTTTGCCTTACTCAGTTTTCCCAAAGATGGAAATTTTCAGGTGTTTTGTAGGTGTGAAATTGATTTTGATAACGTTATCGCATGCTAGATGACTAATTCATTGTCTCTCTTGTATTAAGCAAATTAATCATTATTCATCGATGCTTTTTTGTGGATTTTATTCCTTAAGCGACGTACTGATAAAAAGACCAAACCGACAACAAATGGAATTGCAATTCCGGTTGCCAGCTCAGTATCAATTTTAATTCCTCCGGCTTTAATTGCTTTTAATCCGTATGCGACCAGGCCCAGTAAATAGTAACTCAACACAACAATTGAAAGACCTTCAACAGTCTCTTGCAACCTGAGCTGCAAATGAGCTCGTTTATCCATTGAATGCAATAAATCGCGACTCTGTTTTTCCATTGATATTTCAACGCGTGTTCGCAATAAGGATGAAGCTCGTTCCACACGAATCGAAAGTGATTCAAGTTTATTGTTAACCAGTGTGCATGTGCCCAATGCGGGAGAAAGCCGTTGCTCCATAAACTCCTGGAACATTTGCAAACCCTGAATACGTTTTTCACGCAATTCGGATATCCGTAATTTCACAATTTCATAATACATGGATGAAGCATTGAAACGTTGACTGGTTCTTGCCAGAATGCGTTCGATCTCGCCGGCCAACTGCGTTAACTCATTCAGCAAATGCTGCTCGTCCTCAAGCTTGATATTGTCATCAGTCAACAATGCCAGGCGCTGGTCAAAACGCGCTAAGTCAGGAATATAATTACGCATCATAGGCACTGTTAACATTGCCAGCATACGGTAAGTTTCGATTTCAAATAATCGCCTCACCAAACGAGCCGCCTGTTGATGACTCAGTCCCACATCATGCACCAATATTCGGCCAAAGCCATCTGAGTGAATTTGATTATCCGTCCAGACGATGGCGTTACCCGCAGCCACTTCAGAGCCAATCACAGTGTTCGACGCAAACAACTGAGACAATTCTCTCAAACTACGCTTTGGGTTTAACCTGTCTTCAACGGCAATATGCGTGGCGGCAATAATCTCTCCAGGAAGGCTAGCCAGCCACTCTTTAGGCACATAATCAATTGCCTGATTTGCAAAAGGTGTTTCGAATGGCGCCTGGTGAAAAAAAGCGTAAGTGGAATACTCCGTATGACGCTCCCAACATATGCGGAGCGGACCCAGCATGGCGGAAAATTGACTACAATTTAATGTAGGCGGCGCAACATCATAACGTTTGCAAAGCTGCGTTATGAGACTACGCTCCAGGTCAGCTTGATTATTATCAGAAAGTAATACCAGGTGAGAGGCATGAGTTGGCATCTCAATTAAATCAATGCTGCTGGTATGCAATTCATTGTGTAATTTAAAACGTTGATCGTGCTCGGCCAAACCGATTAACTTATTTTTTAACGGACTGCTTGTATCAGCCTCTGATCTTGGTGGTGTCATATCTTGACTCATAAATGGTTCCTGAACCAAACAATACTGTCATTACTTTTTTACGATAATACGATGAATATATTATATTTGAAAATAAAATATATGATTTTATGCTGGTTTATATAATTAAATCTGCTGTGATAGGGCAAAGGTTTTGAAGTGGTTACAGCGAAAATAGAGGAGGAATATTGATTCAAAAATCAAATTAAAGAGAATTCGAAAGATAAAAGGGTGCAAGAAGCACCCTTTCAAATACTATGATTTACAACGGAGTAACGTTGGTAGCTTGTAGGCCTTTTTGACCACGCTCGCTTTCAAATGAAACAGCTTGGCCTTCATCAAGGCTCTTATAACCTTCGCTAGCAATTGCACGAAAATGTACGAAAACGTCTTCGCCACCATTTTCCGGAGTAATAAAACCAAAGCCTTTTTCAGCATTGAACCACTTAACTGTACCAGTTGATTTATTAGACATAATGTCTCCTAAAGATATATTGTATTTTGTGTGCAGTTGCACGTAAAAGCCGGTGTGGAGAATTACTTAATGACGACAAACAAAGAGTGAAGATCTTCAGGACAACAGGTCTTAACAACAAAGAAGCGGTCTAGCGAAGTGTTTCAGTATCAAATAATTGCATTAAGTATAAGTCTGCCTCACAGGCGAAGTAGCAGTATAACAGAAATCAAGTGTAAATTTAGCTTTTTTCTATATTTTTTCCAGAAAACAATAACCAGATGTAGACATTAAACTCTCAACTTTCTCCACTAATCAACATCCAGGTGCAAATTAGCACCAAAGTTACAATTTTATGACGGTTAGCCACATTTGCTCGTTTAATTTTCGTTAATTGGCATGGGTAGCCTTTTCCTTCAAAACTCACCCCAGCTCTAGCGTTCAACCACATTGGATTGCCTATCAATTTAGAGCAAAGTGATTTCCGCACGCAATATGCCTACCAAAGCATTTTCATTCATCGGATTCATACCAGGTTGCATAACATATTGAATATCTGGTTGAATCATTAGCCAGTTGTTAACGGAAATTGAATAGGTGAATTCATAAATGGTTTCCTCTGAATACATCGTGATGTTTCCACTTTCATCACTGCCTTGAAACTTAATGTAATTGTCACTCAACTTCGATTGCACGACAGCGATACCCGCTGTATCGCCGGGACGTGATGGAATCAATCCTTTATATGTTAAACCGGTGGTAAAATAATGCCTATACTTGTTTATACCATTATCTGCAATACCACCCTTGAAGAACATACCAATGTTATTATCAAATGCTTTATCAATTACAGTGTAGTAACCACGCGTAGCAATAGGATCGCCGGGGTAGTTACGAATTCCAATCATCATATTATTTTTAATTCGCTGACTTAAATACCACGCACCCACACCAACTTTCAAATAACCTTCCTGCTTAGGGATACCTTCCTGCCATCCAAATTCTGTGGCAAAAAAAGCACCTTCACTTTCATCAAACTTTACATCGAACACTTTGGTTGAATGATCGGGCAATCCTTCAAAAACTACAGCCTGACCATAAAGATTTTCTGAAAGCTTGCTTTTGTACCACAGGCCAATAGTCGTATTGGGCGGGTTAGACGCCATGGTGTTCCAAAGAATTTCGGTACCAATACTGTTAATGCCACTGGTTAGAAACAATCCCGTGTATTTTGATTTATAAAAATCGGAACTCAAGTAACCAATACCAAAACGCATGCTAGACTTACTTAAAGGAAAAGCATGTTCATACCAAAGCTCTAGAATATCCAGGCCGGGCATTACCATCTGACCATCACTCATGAAACTTGCGTCAATATTACTGACACTACGCAAATCACCCACGGTGCCTGTTGGGCTTTCACCTTCGCCATATATCATGTGCAATACAAAAGTGCCGTTATCCCACCAATCAGCTTTGGCTGTACTAAATTCACCATAAAAATGTAACAAACCAACGGTTACACTGCTTGGTGGAACTGCATCGGGGTCATCACCCATGGGATCAGAACTTGCACCACCACTAAACTTGTAAACATAATCCACATCCAGAAAAAGCGTATAACTATACGGCAGTTCTGAACCATTGCTGTGTGGTTTATTTGCTTCCTGCCCCTCTTCTTGTTCCTCCGCAACGTCCTCTTGTTGCGTAACATCTGTTTCCGCATCTAAATCCTGCGTTTCTGTATTCTGGGATTCACTCTCCTCCTCTTCATCATCATTGGATATTGGTTGGCCCAAAGTGATGGAGTTTCGAATTGTTTTTTTTGCACGGGAAGATTCGAAAGGATCAATCGTCAGATTGGGGGCACGCGCAGAGGTATCTGGCAGCCTTAGCTGAGCAATTGCAACCGGGTTTAGTAGAATTACACAACATATTCCCCACAAAATATGCCGTAAAGCACAGTGCATAGTGATAGCCTTTTAATCATTATTGTTGGCAGCTTTTTTTGCGCATATAAATTACGCAACTCATCTTTTTATACAATTCTTTTTATGTTGCTCCAATATTATGTATCTAGCCTGTCACCAGCTTTAATTTTTAATTCAGTTTCCCAAAATATCAGCATTCTCTGGACATCAAGTTTACAGCTGCTTTTATAGCAATCAACCAAAACCTGAGTGAGTAACCCCTGTTAAAATAGACACCCGGTTAGTCTAAAATCTACTTCTTCAATTAGCATATAAAGTTCTCGTTTGTAACATAACATTTGAGACTTTTACTTAAAACGATGCATGTAGCCCCAATAGCCACAGGGAACAACAAGATCATTAGCAAGGTTGCCAAGCTCATCTCTCCATGGCACTGCAAGCCCTATTTCAAGAAAGAATCCCTTGTAATTAAGACCATATGCTATACCTGTTGCCGCATACCTGTAATCTGCACCTGGATCACTAGCAACAACCCAACTTGTTAAAAGGTTGACACTATGCTGCACGTTCTTTGAATCATCTATCTCATAGCCGATATTGAAATGATATTCGTGATGATCCTCGCCTAAATACATACCTGTGAATCGGACACCTGTTCGGCCCCACCAGTAACCTATACTAGGATGCACAAGAGAGGACGCAGTGATCCCCAGTTCCAGATATGACTGCTGGTCTTTCTCTTCGGCCCAGACATGGCTCGCCCAAAGAATCGATAAAGTCGCAAAAACTAATAATAATGGTCTGATCATAATTGGTAGATTCAAATAATCGGCGCCGACTTTTGGCGTCCAGCGCGCATACTGATGTGCGCAAAGTTGATTGTTTTGTTAGATTATTCTACATTTCCTTTAAAATGTGTTTCTTTATGTTTCTCGATGAATTTAAGTGTATTTCTCCAATTAAGGTACTGAGATAACATTACGAAGAAAACACTAAGAAAAGCTAGAATATGATATATTTTCGGAGACTCGCCAATAACAAAAACTATAAATAGCATTAACGTAACAATGATTGCAGCTGCAATCTCACGGTACTTTATGAGAAACTTTAATTTCTTAGTGAGCTTCGATAAATCAATATTTTCCTTTTTCCTTTTTTATTTTTTATTTTTTATTTTTTATTTTTTATTTTTTATTTTTTATTTTTTATTTTTTATTTTTTATTTTTTATTTTTTCTACGAAAGCTGATTCTCTTTTAGTAAGCTCATTCATAATTTTGTAATATAACGTTTAAGGCCAGCGGTTTTTGCGCCTGAACTGGGCCGCCTTGTTATGTATGAATTACTCACGCACACCATTTTCATAGTGATTATGTGTCAGAGCACAATTACTTCTAATCACTGCTGTCCCACATTTTTAAAACCCAGCCATCTTAATCTGGCGTGGATCAAATTTGGGTGGCGGTGGTTCTTGTCGTAAAAGCGCCAATAAATCTCTTCTCTCAAATAAATTCAACTGTAGT
>Ga0316207_10002100_pt1 | contig 21616 bp, 13 predicted proteins | sample 6weekpyrite_MG_FD_204943 | JGI IMG/M metagenome (GOLD analysis project Ga0316207, IMG submission 204943) | Microbial mat bacterial communities from mineral coupon in-situ incubated in ocean water Damariscotta River, Maine, United States -... | ecosystem: Environmental > Aquatic > Marine >...
ATTAAAATTTGCATTCAATTCACGATTTATGTGCGCCAGTACATTTAAATTAAACTGTGCAGTGATTCCCTGCTTGTCATTGTAAGCATTATTAAGAATATCGGGATCTTTTTTCAAATCAACGCCAATCAATAGCCCACCATCCGCCTGGACCAGATCATGCAGGTTTCTTAAAAATATCACGGCTTCTTCAGGTTCAAAATTGCCAATACTTGATCCGGGGAAAAACGCTACACGCCGTTTCTGAGCTGGGTAGTCGGGTAGCTTTATAGGCGCGGTAAAATCGACACATGCCGCTATAACTTTAAGTTTCGGAAACTCGGACACCAGATCACTGGCGACGGAGTAGAGGTAATCACTTGAAATATCCAGGGGGATATAGGTATGAGGTTCGAGCACATCTAACAGAAGCCGTATTTTTTTGCTGGCGCCGCTGCCTGGTTCGATTAACACACACTCCTTCCCCAGATAAGCGCATATTTCATTTAGATTATCTTTTATGATGGCTACCTCAGTACGGGTTGGATAGTACTCGGGTGTGTCACATATTGCATCAAACAGGTGAGAACCGTGTTCATCATAAAAATACTTTGGCGGGATACTTCGCGGCCTGCCGCTCAATCCATTTATGATGTCCTTGTGAAAACAGGAACGCTCGGGCTCCAGATCATGAAATAGCAGTCTTTCGGAAAGGGGGGGTGCCATCGCCTGTTCTCCATAAAAAAATCCTGTGGATTTTAAATTTATTTACCGGCTTTATTCAGTACTAAAACCGATCGCCACATGTGAGCCATCACAGTATGGCTTATCTTTTGATGCACCGCAACGGCACAAAGCAGCTTCCGTCGTACGGTTTATTCTACGCCCTGTCCCAGAACAAACTTCCATGTTGCCTTTACACAGAAGCGGACCATTTTCTAATAGAGTGACAGTAAGCCGTCCATCTTGTTGAGGCAGGGGTTCGGATACTTTAGCATCAGTCTCGCCGGTTGCTGAGAACCTTATTTTCTCGTGAGAGCTATCGCAAAAAGGTTTGTTATCAGATGCACCACAACGACACAAGGTAGCCCGTATAAGAGGCTCATTACCTTCCATTTCTACATCCGCAAGAATCGCCAACGGACCATTTTCGAACACCTTAACAAGATTGGTGAAGGGGGGTTGCTCCTGTTTATCTTTGTCATGTCGTTTATAAGTTATTGCCCCCGAAGGGCAATTGTGTGCCAAAGCAGCAATATCTTCTGCGTCAGCAGAATCCGGTACAATCCATGGCCCATCCGTATCTACTCTGAAAACGTTTGGCAGTGTTAGCACGCAGATTCGGGAATGAATACATTTGTCCGCTTCAAAATATACCGTTATCTCAGTACCCATATACTCTTTTCTATTGCCCATATCTATTTCTCCTGTTTTATGTAAAAATTGATAATCGATCAGGTCTTTCACGCTCATCACTTTCACGTAGCAGTAACATAATCAATTCTCGATTAAGTTTTTGAAATGAGTAGGATTTTCTGGCCTCTCGCATCAACAGTTAGCCACTTTTGTATATTGTCTCGAAAAATCGGTTTAAAGGAACCTGTACGAAAGGACAGTTTCATGCCATTGAGATTATTTTATAAGGTTCCAGGACGGGTAGTGGCTAAGACAGAGGTGTGTTGATTATTTGTGCCCGTTAACAGGTATGGCCGCCAACCACCGCACAGGAATATTATAACATGGAGCCCGTCATGGTTAATAAACCGCAACATACCACATATCCCCCACTACCATTAGAAGAATGGGAGGAGACAAAAAAAACACTGCATCTATATATACAGATTATAGGAAAAATAAGGCTGGCGCTTTTCCCGAAAACAAATCATTGGTGGCATGCCCCGCTATATGTATCTACGCGCGGTCTTACAACACGGCCTGTTCCCTATCATGGAATGATGTTTGAAATAGAATTTGACTTCATCCATCATGTGCTTTCAATTAGAACCAGCGATGGCGAACTCGAGTTGATTAATTTAGACGGCATGTCCGTCTCAAAATTCTACCGCAATGTCATTTGCACTCTCCTGAAACTTGGAATAGATGTTGAAATCAAAGCTATCCCTTACGACAACATCAGCAAGGAGCCTTTTGAAAGCAATCACTTTGATGCCATGTACGACAAGGAATATGTGAATAGATTTTGGCGAATCCTGGTGCTTGTTGGCTCCGTATTTGAAAGATACCGAGCCATGTACGCAGGAAAAAGTACACCTGTACATCTTTTCTGGCATCATCTAGATCTTGTTATCACTCGTTTTTCCGGTAAACGCGCGCCGGAAAGAGAATGGCCGACCAATGTCGAACGAGAAGCATACTCTCATGAAGTTATGAGCTTTGGATTCTGGGCGGGAGATGAGGTGGTGAGAGAAGCCGCTTTTTATGCCTATGTATATCCGCAACCAGAGGCGCTGACAGATCAACAGCTGGAACCAGAAGCAGCTGTCTGGAATACAGATCCGGGCTATGCAATGGCCTTTTTGTCCTACGAGTCAGTACGGCAATCTCAGAACCCCAGCCAGACTATCATGCGTTTTCTGGAAAGTGCTTACCAGGCAGGCTGCGCATGTAGCGACTGGGATTTCAAATCTTTTGATTTGCAATCGTTAACATCTACAGTACCCCGAAATTTATCCGGGACTCCCGTCTCGTAAACATGTCGCGTCCCGGCACAATGGCCTTCCGCCTTAATTCAATTATTTAACCATAAAATACAAATGGAAATAAATATGAATATAAACATGAATAGATTTTTTATTTTATTGCTTATGCTGTCAGGCATTAATTATTCTATCTATGCAGCAAAACCTGTTTCACGAACGATGCAATTTGATGTCGCACAGACAGTATCCAGACTTGCGCTTGCTACTGGTGTTAGTGCTGATGATGCCATTGTGGCGATCAAATCAAAGGCGATTGAGCTAAATATGAAATTTGTTGCACACCAGCCATTATCAAAGGAATTAAAGGCTCGTGGTATAAAATCGGGCCGACTTGAAATATTTCAGTTTTGTAACCCGGCTGATGCGCACAAAATGGTGAAATTTAATCCGATTTTTGCAGCATATATGCCTTGCCGGATAGCCCTGGTTGAAGATAATGATGGGAAAGTCTGGTTGATGATGATTAATCTGGATATGTTGATTAATAACACAGATTTACCACCGGAACTAAAAACAATTGCAATGCGCATCAATAAAACGCTGACTCAAATAATGGAAGCTGGTGCAAGTGGTGATTTTTAGTCCATCTGTGTTTACTAAACCTTCGGGTGGTTCCGAATAAATAATTTATAAAATAAGGGAGCCGGATCGGCGATGCAAGGAATTGAATGGAAAAAAGGAATCTGTGGCATTTGTCCTGCAGGCTGCTGGATTGAAGCTGGAATGCGCGACGGCAAAATTGTGGATATTCGTGCCGACAAAACCCATCAACTCGGCATGATCTGCCGTCGGGGACAGCATGCCCCGGAAATCATTTACTCTGAACAGCGCCTGAAATATCCCATGAAACGCGTGGGACCCAAAGGCAGTCATAAGTTTGAACGTATCAGCTGGGATGAGGCTTATGACACCATTGTCAAAAACCTAAACACTATCAAAGCAGAATCTGGCCCGGAGGCTGTTTCTATTTATACAGGTAGAGGTGCGTTCGAACTCTCACTTTGTGATATGTTCCAGCCAAAAGGGGTCGTGGTCTCTTCTGCATCCAATATTCTTTTTCCCTTTGGTTCTCCTAATACCATGGGGGTTGGCGCGCTATGCTATGTCTCCTTTGCCATGATTGCCCCCGACGCAACATTGGGAACCATGCTGACCAATATGTACACGGATATGGAGAATGCGGAGCTACTGCTGGTATGGGGCGCCAATCCAGCGACTGACTCTCCTCCATTAGATATGACTCGTCTTGAAGCGGCCGCAAAAAGGGGCTGTGATATTGTGATCATCGATCCTCGGCATACCGAAACGGCCAAACGCACCGGCGCCGAATGGATTGCCATCCGCCCTGGTACTGATGGCGCTCTGGCTCTGTCCATGATGGGCGTGTTAATCGATGAAGATTTGTATGATGAAAAATTTGTCGAACAGTGGACGCTCGGATTTGATGAGTTGGCAACTTATATCCAGCATTTTCGTCCGGAAGTCGTAGAAAAAATTACCGGTGTACCTGCAGACAAAATTCGAGATCTCGCTCGACGCATTGCCAGGGCCACAGGTGCAGCGCCCGTTATGTACACAGGCCTGGAGTATTCCAATAGCGGCACTCAGGCTGTTCGCGCCGTATTAAGTCTGTTTGCTATCAGTGGCCATCTCGATACGCCTGGCGGAATGGGGCTGGCCATGCATGACCAGCACTTTCCCATTAATCGTTCCTGCAATCAGGAAAACCCCAATCTACAACGAGCCGTAGCACGTGACAAATTTCCGCTTTACAGCGATTATCGCGGAGAATCGCATGCTTCTGGCCTGGTCGATGCGGTACTCCATGGTGAGCCGTACCCTGTTCGTGGCCTGATTATTCACGGTGCTTCTCTGTTGACTTCCTGGCCGCAAACTTCCATCTGGCGTGAAGCACTGTCCAAACTTGATTTTGTCGTGACAATTGACCGGCAGCTCACCGCCGATGCCGCATACGCCGACATTGTGCTACCGGCCACTACTATGTTTGAGATCGACTCTTATATGGTTTACGGCCCTATCTTCCGGCTGCGTGAAAAACTGGTGGAACCCGTCGGTGAGGCGCGCAATGATTATCTAATCATGGCGGAACTGGCTCAACGACTGGGTTATGGTCACCTTTATCCGCAAACTGAAGAAGAACTCATACGTTTCGCATTAGAAGGCTCTGGCTATAGTCTGGAAGATATTCATCACAATGGCGGCTGGGTTAAATTATCCACGCCGATGATGGAATACAAAAAACATGAAAAAGGGGAATTGCGTGCAGACGGGAAACCCGGCTTCGAAACGCCCAGTGGCAAGTTCGAAATCTGGTCCAGAAAACTGGAAGAGTATGGCTATGAACCATTGCCGAAATATATCGAGCCCGTTGAAGGCCCACAGGCAGCGCCGCAACTCAATAAGCGTTTCCCTCTGGTCTTTAACTCCGGGGCGCGTCCTCATACTGACTTCCGCTCACAACATCATGGCATCACAGGTCTTAATAAAGATAATCCCGAACCTACAGTAGAAATTAATATCGAAGATGCCCGAGTCAGGGGTATTGAGCAGGGTGATTTGGTGGAAGTGCGCACGCCCAGAGGAGCGGTGCCGTTTCGGGCCAGGATCAGTAATGATATTGTCCTCGGCGCCATCGAAGCCAATATGGGGGGCGGCACGCCGGTGGGGCCAAAAGCCTGGCGAGAATGGAATGTTAACGAGCTGACCGATTTATACAACTATGATGAAATTTCTGGATTCCCGGTGTATAAAGCATTGCTCTGTGATGTGGTTAAACGGGAAGCTGGTGACGCCGAGGCGAAATCACGCTTGAGCCGAGTAGATAATGTATGCGGAGTAACAGCAGCATTGAACGGCCATGGACGGAAAGAACCCGGGCAGCGTATCTATCTGGATAACAATGCGACCACTGCCATCGCAGAAAGCGTAAAACAGGCGATGCTGCCCTACCTTGGATCCCTTTATGGTAATCCATCCAGCATACATACCGTGGGACGGGATGCGCGTGAAGCTATCGATAAAGCCCGACGCCAACTGGCTCGGCTGATTAACGCCAGGCCCAGGCGCATTATATTTACCGGCGGCGGCAGTGAAGCCAATAATCTGGCTTTAAAAGGGGTCGCGTTCGCCCGACAAACTACAGGGCGGCATATCATTACCAGCCGAATCGAACACCCGGCCATTTTGCAAACGGCTGCTTTCCTTGAACGTCAGGGATTTGAGGTTACCTACCTGGAGGTGGATAAAGAGGGTCTCATTCAGGCGCAACAATTAACCGACGCTTTAACCGATGAAACCATCCTGGTTTCGATCATGATGGCCAATAATGAAGTTGGCAGCATTCAACCGATCAGGGAACTGGTACAAATCGCGCACGCTCATGGCGTACTGTTCCATACTGACGCAGTCCAGGCCGCAGGAAAAATTCCCATCGATATAGAAAAACTGGATGTTGATCTACTAAGTCTTTCTGGTCATAAATTTCATGGTCCCAAAGGTATTGGGATGCTTTATGTACGCAAAGGTGTTGAGCTGGAATCTTTAATCCATGGAGGGCAACAGGAATTCGGTCTTCGCGCAGGCACAGAAAATGTCCCGGCAATTGTTGGCATGGGAAAAGCCGCTGAGCTGGCGCTGGAATCTTTGCATCAAAACAGCTCCATGGCCCAATTATGTGACCGGCTTCAGAAAGGGATTAAGGAGCTTATTCCCATGTCACGCCTGAATGGACACCACACCCGGCGCCTTCCCAATACACTTAATATGAGCCTGCCTGGTTTACGCGGCGAATCACTCGTGGTCGCACTGGATCAACATGGCATTTCCTTTTCCTCGGGTTCAGCATGTAAGTCGGGTTCCCCCAAACCAACCCATGTATTGATGGCGATGGGTTGCACAGAAGAAGAAGCGCACTGTGCGGTTAGATTTTCATTGGATACGAATACCACGGAAAAAGATGTAGAAGTCACGCTGGCGGAACTAAAAAATGTGCTGGCTGAAATCGAAACCACGGTGCGCTTTTTGCCATGCAAATAAATACTCGACATACTCCGCGGGTATTCATTATTTGTGCCCACGTAGTAACTACCGCCCATGACCAACTTTAGTCATTGCCACGGCAAAAGGATATCAAAATTAGTATATCGATATATCAGACTGGATTTCAGTTACTCTCTATCATGATGGATTCATTTATCCCGCCAACCTACGGATAATTTTTCCATAAATGACTCAAAACACCCTGATCCGGTCGTTCAGAGATTCTTACCAAAAATATAAAAACAAGGGAAAAGCAGCCATTCATAAATTTCAAATACTTAGTGGCATGGAAAAGAAAGACCTGACCCTGTACACTGTATAGTGAAAATAAATACGGCTCCCGAAGGATCCGCGTTTGATTCGCTACCTAATATAAATTCATATTATTTTAACCACAGAGAACACAGAGGGTTTTAATGTGTTCATTATTTGCGCCTCGTCAATAACTAAATAAGAGTTCCTAATTCCTGTCCAGTAAAACCGTTCGCCCTGAGCTTGTCGAAGGGTGCACAGCATTAAATATTGCTATTTCAGGCTTTGAGTCATGGTTCGACAAGCTCACCACGAACGTGATTTATATAGTGGACAGGAATTTGGAACAGCTATTTAGTTTTACGCTGTTCTCAAATGCAATCGCATCTTTCCAACCTTAAAGCACCTCAGAAGAATGATCCGCCAGTCGTGAACGCTCGCCCCGTACCAGAGTTACGTGGCCACTGTGGTTCCAGCCTTTGAAGCGATCCACGACATAGGTCAGGCCGGAGGTGGTTTCTGACAGGTAAGGTGTGTCGATCTGGGCGATGTTGCCGAGACAGACGACCTTGGTGCCTGGGCCGGCGCGGGTGATCAGGGTCTTTAATTGTTTGGATGTGAGGTTCTGCGCTTCGTCAATGATGATGAAGCGGTTGAGGAAGGTGCGTCCGCGCATAAAGTTGACCGAGCGAATCTTGATGCGTTTACTGATCAGATCCTGGGTGGCGGCCTTGCCCCAGTCGCCGCCCAGATCCGTGTCAGTGAGAAATTCCAGGTTGTCCATCAGTGCCCCCATCCACGGCGCCATTTTTTCTTCTTCGGTGCCGGGCAGGTAGCCGATGTCTTCGCCCACCGGGACGGTGACGCGGGTCATAATGATTTCATTATAGCGTTTCTGCTCCAGGGTCTGTTCCAGGCCCGCCGCCAGAGTTAGCAGGGTTTTACCGGTACCGGCCATGCCGAGCAGGGAAACGAAATCGATCTCCGGATCCATGAGCAGGTTGAGGGCGAAATTCTGTTCCCGGTTGCGGGCGTGAATGCCCCAGACTGAGTGTTCGCTGCCGGTGTAGTCGCGTGTGGTTTCGATGATGGCAGTGTCGTCCTTGATTTCACGGACGATGGCTTCGAAGTCGCCGTCAGGGGTGTAGATGAACTGGCTGGGGATCCAGTTTTCTACTTCGGGACCATGCAGGCGGTAGTAGGTATGGCCTTCTTCCACCCAGGAGTCCAGCTCCTTGCCGTGACTGTCCCAGAAGTCGCTTTCCAGTTCGTAACTGCCCCTGTACAGCAGCTCGACATCTTCCAGTACTTTGTCGTTGTGGTAATCCTCGGAATGCAGCCCCAGGATCGAGGCCTTGATGCGCATGTTGATATCCTTGGTCACCAGGGTGATGCTGTGGCTATTGAACTTACCCTGCAGGGCAAGGGCGGTGCCGAGGATATTATTATCGGGCAGACTGCCGGGCAGATATTCCGGCAGGGTATTGGGGTAGGCCAGGGTCTGGAAAAACAGGCGGCCGGTTTCGCTGCTCTCGCCATTGTGATCGTCGTCCCCGTTCAGGCTGTAGATATCGAGGCTGATGCCTTTCTCAATTTCTTTCTTGCTGGCATTGCTCATCAGTTCATCGATGAAACGGCTGGTCTGGCGGGCGTTGCGGGCGACCTCGGAATGGCCTTTCTTGTTGTGATCCAGTTCTTCCAGCACCATCATGGGCAGGAATAAATCGTGCTCCTGGAAGCGGAACAGGGCGGTGGGATCATGCATCAGTACATTTGAGTCGATCACAAATAGACGTTTGCTCATTATGGCGGATTTCCCTCTTTAAATTATGTGTGGAATTGATCACGGAGAACGCAGAGGCGCGACCGGAGCGTAGAGTAGGAAGTACCGAATGAAACTCGCAAAGCGAGGTTCTCTCGGTGCAAAGACGCAGAGACGCAAAGGAATCTTGTCATTTGTTTATTCATGGAGCTTTATTTCACTGTAATGGGATGGGATCAAATCAATTGGCATTATATTCTTTGCGCCTTCGCGTCTTTGCGTTTAAAGGTTTCCGCCCTTTAACCTTCAGCCTTGTTCAGTTCCTTGACTGCCGCCAGCACTTCATCAACATGGCCATCGACCTTAACCTTGCGCCATTCCCTGCGCAGTTTTCCCTGTGCATCGATGAGAAAGGTGCTGCGTTCGATGCCGCGTACCTGTTTACCATACATGTTTTTCATTTTTATCACATCGAACAGGGTACAAAGTTTCTCATCCTTGTCTGAGAGCAGATCGAAGCCGAAGCCCTGTTTGGCCCTGAAATTTTCATGGCTGCGGATACTGTCGCGTGAGATGCCGAGAATGACCGTCTTCTGGCGCTTGAACTTGTTGTGGTTTTCGTTAAAGGCCAGGCCCTCGCGGGTACAGCCGGGGGTGCTGTCCCTGGGGTAGAAATAGATCACCACATTTGTGCCCTTGAAATCTGACAGGCTGATGTTTTTGTTGCCAGTGGCGGGGAGGGTGAAATCGGGTGTTTTCTGACCAGTTTTGACAGTCATATCAGTATCCGTTACTTGTGAATGACAGGGCCATCTTAAACTACGAAGGGCGGCAGGCATACCGGCAATTTTTTCTGTGATGGCGGGTTTTTCCTGAGGATGAGGCGAGTCGGTAGTTGTGGTCTGCGCCTTGTCAGCAGCCTGTGGGCCAAGTAATATGTGCCTTTTTCCCGGAGAACGGCATGTTTCAAGGCAGTATGGTGGCACTGGTCACGCCGATGCACGAGGATGGCAGGCTCGATCAGACAGCATTGGCGAAACTGGTCGAATTCCATGTAGAAAATGGCACTGACGCCATTATTGCCATGGGCACCACGGGCGAATCGGCGACGCTGGATACTGCGGAACATTGTGCGGTTGTCAGGCTGGTGGTGGAGCTTGCCGCCGGTCGGATTCCGATCATCGCCGGTACCGGCTCCAATTCGACTCAGGAAGCGATTGAGCTGACCTGCTGCGCCAAAAAGGCGGGCGCCGATGCCTGCCTGCTGGTCACGCCTTATTACAACAAGCCCACCCAGGAAGGCCTGTATTTACACTTCAGGGCGGTGGCTGAGGCGGTGGCCATTCCCCAACTCCTGTATAACGTACCGGGGCGCACCGCCGTGGATATGCTGCCGGAAACCGTCGAACGTCTGGCCGCGATCGAGAATATCGTGGGTATCAAGGATGCCACCGGCGATCTCGAGCGTGGCCGTGAGTTGATCCGGCGCTGTGACAATAACTTTTCCGTCTTCAGTGGTGATGACGCCACAGCGATGGAGTTGATCCTGCTGGGCGCGCGTGGCGATATTTCCGTTACCGCCAATGTCGCGCCGCGCGATATGCATGAGATGTGCGCCGCCGCGCTGGCCGGTGACAGGGATAAAGCGGCGACGATAAATGCGCGTCTGATGCCCCTGCACAGCGGTCTGTTTTGTGAAGCAAACCCGATTCCGGTAAAATGGGCTTTGCACGACATGGGCATGATGGAAACAGGCATCCGCCTGCCTTTGACCATCCTCTCTGAAACGCATCGTGATAACATTCATCAGGCCTTGCAACAGGCCGGTGTCCTTTAAGCCTGATTGCAATCAGGCCCCGAATTCCCCCAGGTAGCAAAGATGTCAGTAAGTTTGTTTTCAGGCAAAAATTTCGGCCTTGTGATGGTGTCACTGATCATGATGGCCTGTTCCTCCACCGACTCCTATAAAGGGTCTTACGACGCCCAGAATAAAAATGGAAATGACAGGCCACTGGTGGTGCCGCCTGATCTGGTTCTGCCCAGGGGTGATGACAGTCTGAAGATTCCATCCATTGCCGCCGAGCAAACCAGTCTTGCTTCTTATCAGAAAAAAGGCAGGGCAAGCGGAGACAGTGATCTGGTCACGGATGTGCAGGGTGTGCGCCTGCAGCGTGATGGCGCAGTGCGCTGGCTGGAATTTGATGCGCCGGTGGAAAAAATATGGCCGAAGCTGGCGCCCTTTTTTAAATCGCTGGGTTTTGAGATTATCCGCGAAGACAGGAAACTGGGAGTAGTGGAAACCGGCTGGCAGGAGAATCGTGTAGAAATGGCCGATGACTGGTTTTCGGTTATTTTCAATAGTTTTTTTTCCGCTGGTTTGAAGGATCGCTATCGCGCCCGGGTGGAGCGGGATGGGGGCAAGACCTTGCTGTTCATTACCCATCAGGGGCTGCGTGAAAAGCATATTGAGGACAGCACCAGTGATGCGGATGATACCTTTTGGGAATACCGGGATTCCGATCCGGACCTGGAAAAGGAAATGCTCATGCGCTTCCTGGTCTTCAAGGGGATAAAGAAGGATGCTGCAGCAGCCATTACAGAGCACGGAGATGCCTCGCGTGCGGTGCTGGTCGAAGACGGTGACAGGCAGTATCTGAACGTCAGCGAAACCTTCCCACGCACCTGGCGGCGAGTTGGCATCGCGATGGATCGCATGGGCGCCCATGTCGATGATCGCAATCGTTCCGCCGGGGTATATTATTTCTCCCTGAGCGAGGAATTCCGGGACAAACAGGAAAAGGGCTGGTTTGAAAGCATGTTTGGCAGTGGTGCTACGGCTGATAATAATGCCTTCATCCTGAAACTCGACAGACAGGACGATGTTGTGCAGATATCCGTGCGTAGCCGAGATGGAAAAATACTGAAATCAGAATTGTCCGGGTTGATTCTGGCTGAACTGCAGAAGTATCTGAAGTAGCCGGGGTCGCATGCGCTTTTCTTCACTCGGCAGCGGCAGCAAAGGCAATGCGACACTGGTGCAGGCGGCCGAAACCTGCGTGATGATTGACTGTGGTTTCAGCCTGAAAGAAACAGAAGCGCGCCTGTCCCGCTATGGTATGGATGCGATGCAACTCGATGCTATTTTGATCACCCATGAGCACGGGGATCATGTTCGCGGTGCGGGACCGCTGGCGCGAAAATATGATATCCCGTTGTGGACCACGCGGGGCACATACAGTAAGGCGATACTGGGTAAGTTGCCATCCCTGCACTACCTGGACGTGCATCAGTGTTTTGAGCTGAAGGATCTGGAGGTTCAGCCTTATCCTGTCCCCCATGATGCACGGGAACCCTGCCAGTTCGTATTTACAGACGGACAGTTGCGGCTTGGCATGTTGACCGATGCCGGTATGATTACGCCCCATATCGAAGCACAGCTGGATAGCTGTGACGCCCTGTTGCTGGAATGCAACCACGATCTGGCGATGCTGGAGCAGGGACCGTACCCGTATTCACTCAAGCAACGGGTAGGCGGTCGTCTCGGGCATCTTAGTAATGAGCAGACGGCTACGTTGCTGAGCGGACTGGATCACTCGCGTCTGAAACACCTGGTAATCGCACACCTGAGTGAACAGAACAATACCCCGGCCCTGGCCCGTGATGCGCTGGTAGAAACAACCGGTTGTGAACGTGACTGGATTAAAGTTGCCAGCCAGAACAATGGTTTTGACTGGTGTGAAATTTGAATTATATGTAGGTTGGGCTGAATGGTTTTTATGAAGCCCAACAGATTTCTAACAAGACATTCTCAGGAGCTTGAAATGAAAAAACAGGCTGAACTCTTTGCCGGCAAGGCCAAGACTATCTATGCCACCGATGATGCTGATAAACTGATTCTGCATTTTCGTAATGATACCTCGGCTTTCGATGGTGAGAAAATTGAACAGCTTGATCGCAAGGGTATGGTCAATAACCGCTTCAATGCTTTCATCATGGAAAATCTGGAAGCTGCCGGTGTACCCACCCACCATGAAAAAATTCTCAGTGATGAAGAATCGCTGGTGAAAAAGCTGGATATGCTGCCGATCGAATGTGTGGTGCGTAATATCAGTACCGGCAGTCTGTGCCGGCGCCTGGGGGTCGAAGAAGGGCTGGATCTGAATCCACCGACGTTTGAATTCTTTCTCAAGAATGATGAACTGCATGATCCCATGATCAACGACTATCACATCCTTTCCTTCAAATGGGCGATGGAAGATGAAATCGCACAAATGAAGACCCTGACCTTCAAAGTCAATGATATTCTGACCGAGCTGTTCCGCAATGCCGGTATGCTACTGGTGGACTACAAGCTGGAGTTTGGGCGCTATCATGGATCCCTGTTACTGGGGGATGAGTTTACCCCGGATGGTTGCCGCCTGTGGGATATCGAAACCCGTAAAAAACTGGACAAAGACCGCTTCCGCCAGGGTCTGGGTGGTGTGGTAGAAGCGTATGAAGAAGTTGCGCATCGGCTGGGCGTAAAGCTGTAAGGCAAAAAAAATTTACCACAGAGGTTTTCAATCCCTGAGGCTTTTATTCCCCGCTGCCTGCAGCGAAACGGTAGGTTGGGCTGAATAAAATGAAGCCCAACAGAATATCGAATGGGGCTATGTTGGGCGACCGAAGGAAGTGCCTGTGGTGCTTCGTTTTCCATAGAATCCCTTCGGGCTTCGTTATGGATTTCCTGAACCTGCTTCGCAGGATTCTGGTCTCACTCAGCCCAACCTACAATTAATACCCCGCAGCTTGCGGCGGGGTAGTTAATTATGTTTCTCCGTGACCTCTGTGGTGAAATTAATAATTCCCCCGCCAGCCGAGCAGGATGATGAGATGGTCTTCTCCCACCCCGCTGCCTGTGCCTGGCCAATTCTGACAAATGCTTGACACAGGGATGAGTATTTCTTTTAAGTAATTGATCTTTTTTATTATTGTCCATTTTTAGGCAGGCCTGTGTCACGCACAACAGCGATTGATGTGTTTTCTGTCACATTTGTAAAGAATACCCGTTGACATGCCGATATATTAATCAGTCGCCACCATAGTAAAAGAGAGAAGTTTATGTCATCGACGTTTAAGAACATTCTGGGAATATTTTCACGTTTTAAAATCAGCCACAAACTCTGGTTCAGTTTCGCCGGGCTGTCGCTGTTGTTGTTGGTGATGTCGCTGACCGCTTTGTATAGCCTGTTTGATGCACGCACAAAAATCATTGAAGTGACGAAAGTTGCCCAGCCAACCGTAATTCTGTCGATGGAAGTGGCGGAGACGCTGGATGGCGCCAATGCTGCGCTGGGGTTCTATTTGCTGAGTAAATCAGAACATGATAGAGCAGAATACCTGCGCCTGCTGAGCCTGCTAGACAGACAGCTTGAGCAGCTTCAGATGATGCCCAATGTGCAGATAGATACTGAGACACTGGAGCGGGTGCAGGTGATTAGAAAAGGCATTGACCGCTATCAGGGTTACCGGGCGCAGATGCTGGAACTGGCGGCAAGTTTTAACAAGAACCAGCCCGGCATAGGATTTTCAGCCGGTAAAATGGAACCCGTGGCGTCAGAAATTCAGCAAAACCTGAGTCAGATGATTGCCTCCGAAAGCGAGGAAGAACTGAGTGAGAAACGTCGCGAGCTTTTTCTGGACATTAACAGCCTGCGTCAGATATGGATGAACATCGTCAACGCTAATCGCGCTTTCATCGCCTTTCGTGACACGGCCAATATTACCAATATTAAACTTTACCGGGAGGGGTTCGAGAAAAATCTGGGCAAAGTACAGGCCTATGGTGAACTGCTTAATTTTGAACAGGAAGAAGCGGTCTCAGTCATAGCCGAGCAAATGAAAGTCTATTTTGGACTTCAGGATACTCTGATCAAAATCCACCGTAGCGAGAAATGGCGCATGGATGCTTATCTGATTGCCAGTGAGATCAGTCCGCTTGTTGATACCATAAAAGATGATTTGACCTGGATTGTTCAGCGTCAGCGTAACGTATCTGAAAATATGGCCGAGGATCTATTGTCTCAGGTAAACATGATGACAAAACTGGTAGGCGCCTTACTGGTGCTGGGGCTGATTATTGGATTTGGAGGGGGGTCGCTGCTGACAACCTCGATTACTCGTGCGCTGAATGCCACAGTGGATGCGATGACTGACATTGCCCACGGTGAAGGCGATATGACCCGGCGCATGAAAGTTCGTGGACGCGATGAGCTGGCGCAGCTATCTACAGGCTTCAACAGTTTTGTTGAGAAAATACAGAATACGATTTTGCGCGTTTCAACCTCCACCGCTACCCTGACCGGAGCGGCGGATAAAATGAATATTATCAGTGATGAGACCAGCCAGGGCATACAGCAACAGCGGAGTGAAATTGAAAAGGTTGTAACCGCTATGGGTGAAATGACGACGACCGTGGATAATGTCAGTCAGCACGCTGAGTCAGCCGCTGAAATTGCCGGCCGAACCGATGAGCAGGCGAGAGAAGGACGCAAGGTTGTGGAAACCACGGTTTCTTCGATTGAAGAGCTGGCCTCCGGTGTTGAACAGGCGGCTGATGTGATTCAGCGGCTTGAAGGTGATAGTGAGAATATTGGCTCGGTGCTGGGTGTTATCAGCGGGATAGCCGAACAGACCAACCTGCTGGCGCTGAATGCAGCCATTGAAGCGGCGCGCGCCGGTGATCAGGGCCGAGGCTTTGCGGTGGTGGCAGATGAAGTTCGTAATCTTGCCGCTCGCACCCAGTCCTCTACCGAGGAAATCCGGCAGATGATCGAGAGGCTGCAAAGTGGCGCGTGTGAAGCCGTGGCGGCAATGGAAACCGGACGCAAGCAGGCGCGTGAAAGTGTTGAACAGGCAGGCCTCGCCGGTGCTGCGCTGGAGGCCATTACCGGCGCTGTTGATGAAATCACTGCTATGAACAGGCAGATTGCCGATGCAGCGCTGCAACAGCGTGAAGTGACGGGTGAAATCAATGAAAATATTATCAACATCAACCAGGTCGCAGAAAACACGGCGAGTCATACCGGTGAACTGGCGGACGCCAGCAACGAGTTGAGCCAGTTGGCGCTTGAGCTGGAGGAGCTGGTTGGGCGATTTAAAGTTAGCTGAATTATAGGTTATCGGTGGGGCGCAGGCTGCAGGTTGGGCTTCGCTTTGCTCAGCCCAACCTACACTTCAAATAAAAATTCTGAATTTATCTTTAGCTTATTCCTTCTTGCTATAAGGGGATTTCTTTCCCGTTAATTTCTTTTCCCCCTGTTGTAAAACCCGTAGAATGTGGCTTACAGATTTTAAGTCAGATACTATGGTTGCATGAGTAAAGAATCCTATAACGCCGATGCCATTGAAGTCCTCACCGGACTCGAGCCGGTACGCAAGCGTCCCGGCATGTACACCCAGACAGAACGTCCCAATCACCTGGCCCAGGAAGTCATCGATAACAGCGTCGATGAGGCCATTGCAGGTTATGCCACGCGGCTGGATGTGGTGCTGTTCAAGGACGGTTCCCTGCAGGTCAGCGACGATGGCCGGGGAATGCCGGTAGATACGCACAAGGGTGAGAAAGTTCCGGGTGTCGAAGTGGTCCTCACCCGTCTGCATGCCGGTGGCAAGTTCTCCAACAAAAACTATCAGTTTTCCGGCGGCCTGCACGGGGTCGGGGTGTCGGTGGTCAATGCCCTGTCGAAACACCTGGAAGTGTGGATCAAACGCAACGGCAGGGAATACAACATGGCCTTCGCCAATGGCAAACGGATCTCGAAGCTGGAAGAAGTCGGCACGGTCGGTAAGCGCAATACCGGCACCACCCTGCGCTTCTGGCCGGATCCGAAATATTTCGATTCGCCCAATTTTTCCATCCCGCGACTCAAGCATGTGTTGCGCGCCAAGGCGGTGTTGTGTCCCGGCCTGATGGTGAGCTTCAAGGATGAGAAAAGCGGCGAGGTGGAAGAATGGCACTATGAGGATGGTCTCAACGCCTACCTCCAGGATGCACTGAATGGTGCGGAGTGTTTGCCACAGGATATGTTCGTCGGCAGCATGGCGGGCAATGATGAAGCAGTGGACTGGGCGCTGGCCTGGGTGGCGGATGGCAGTGTCAATGTAGCGGAAAGTTACGTCAATCTGATCCCGACTGCACAGGGAGGCACCCATGTTAATGGCCTGCGCACGGGCCTGACCGATGCCGTGCGCGAATTCTGTGAAATCCACAATCTCGTGCCCCGCGGCGTCAAGCTGTCGCCCGATGATGTCTGGGACAAGGTCAGTTATGTACTCTCGGTTAAAATCAGCGATCCTCAGTTCTCCGGCCAGACCAAGGAACGCCTGTCTTCACGTGAATCTGCACCCTTCGTTTCCGGCGTGGTCAAGGATGCGTTTGGTCTGTGGCTGAACCAGAACGTGGAAGAAGGCGAGCGTATTGCCGAGCTGGCGGTTGCCAATGCCCAGAGCCGGTTGCGCGCCGGACGCAAGGTAGTGCGCAAGAAAGTCACCCAGGGTCCGGCCCTGCCGGGCAAGCTGTCGGACTGTGCTTCCCAGGATCCCATGCAGGGCGAGCTGTTTCTGGTGGAAGGAGACTCGGCCGGTGGCTCGGCCAAACAGGGCCGGGATCGTGAGTTCCAGGCCATCATGCCCCTGCGCGGAAAAATTCTGAATACCTGGGAAGTAGATTCGGCGGAAGTGCTGGCCTCGCAGGAAGTGCATGATATCTCGGTTGCGCTGGGGGTGGATCCCGGTTCCAGTGATCTTAAGGGCCTGCGTTACGGCAAGGTGATTATTCTTGCCGATGCTGATTCGGATGGCGCCCATATCGCGACCTTACTGACGGCGCTGTTCATGCGCCATTTCAAGAGCCTGGTGGACGAAGGCCATGTGCATGTCGCCATGCCGCCGTTGTACCGCATCGATGTAGGCAAACAGGTTTTCTATGCCACCGATGAGGCTGAACGTCAGGGTGTGCTGGATCGCATCAGCGCGGAGAAAATAAAAGGCAAGGTCAATGTTACCCGCTTCAAGGGACTGGGCGAAATGAACCCCCTGCAGTTACGCGAAACTACCATGGATCCCGATACCCGCCGACTGGCCAGGCTGGTCACCAGGTCCGGTGACGGCACGGCACATATGATGGACATGCTGCTGGCGAAAAAACGCGCCGCAGACAGAAAAAAATGGCTGGAAGAAAAAGGCGATCTGGCTGAGGTTTGAATTTAGAGATGTGTGATTAACGCAGAGAACGTGGACTTTAAATACAGAAAAGTGTTGAGCATATGTACTATGTCATTCCGGCGAATGCCGGAATCCAGGGATGGTGAAAAGGGGCAATATGGAACGGCAGCCGTGTGTATATATTTTGGCAAATAGACGAAATGGAACTTTATATACAGGAGTTACTTCCTCTCTATTAAAGCGAGTTTGGGAGCACAAGAATAATGTCATAGAAGGTTTTACTAAGCGATATAGTGTGCATACTCTGGTTTGGTATGAGGTGCATGAAACGATGGAATCAGCTATTCATCGGGAAAAAAGATTAAGAACTGGAAACGTGTATGGAAGATAAAAACAATTGAGACAACAAATCCACAATGGCGAGATTTGTATCCTGAATTGTTGTTATGAAGTTTGGTTTGTAATGGATGTGGTGTGGTAAATCTGGGTGCAGGAGTAGTCTGGATTCCGGCATTCGCCGGAATGACGATGACCCGGCTGAGGTTTGAATGGAGTGATGTGTGATTAACGCAGAAGCGCAAAGAAAAAATATTTCTGAAGATTTATATAAGGTATGAAATCACATGTGCACTAGCCTTTCGCAATATGAAATAGATAAATTCATTAAAAACTCTGCGCCTTTGCGCCTCCGCGTTCTCTGCGTTTAATAACTGAAACATAAAAAGTGGAAGCACCCAATCATGGCAAGCGTAACTGCTGACGATAACATCGAACTCTTACCTTTAAAGGAATTTACGGAACGATCCTATCTGGATTATTCCATGTACGTGATTCTGGATCGCGCGCTGCCGCATATCGGTGACGGTCTTAAGCCGGTGCAGCGGCGTATTGTTTACGCCATGTCCGAACTGGGGTTGAAGGCGGGTTCCAAGTTCAAGAAGTCGGCGCGCACCGTGGGTGATGTGCTTGGCAAGTTTCATCCACACGGTGACTCAGCCTGTTATGAGGCTATGGTGCTGATGGCGCAGCCTTTTTCCTATCGCTATCCATTGTTGCAGGGGCAGGGCAACTGGGGCTCGCCGGATGATCCAAAATCCTTCGCTGCGATGCGCTACACCGAATCGCGTCTTTCCGCGTATGCCGATTTACTCCTGTCTGAACTGGGACAGGGCACGGTGGAATGGCAGCCTAATTTTGATGGCAGTCTGAAAGAACCGGTGCTGTTGCCTGCGCAGGTGCCGAATGTATTGCTTAATGGCGCCACGGGTATTGCCGTTGGCATGACTACGGATATTCCACCGCATAACCTGCGTGAAGTCGTGTCTGCCTGTATACATCTGTTGCAGAATCCAAAGGCCACGGTAAAAGAGTTAACTAAATTTATTCCCGGTCCGGATTATCCGACCGATGCGGAGATCATTACCCCCAAAGCCGATCTGCTGCAGATGTACGAGAAAGGCAATGGCAGCCTGCGCATGCGCGCGCGCTATGAACGGGAAAACGGCGACATCATCATTACTGCACTGCCGCATCAGGCTTCACCGGCAAAGATCCTGGAACAGATTGCCGCACAGATGAATGCGAAGAAACTACCGATGGTAGTGGATATTCGTGACGAGTCGGATCATGAAAACCCGACCCGGCTGGTGATCATTCCCCGCTCTAACCGGGTAGATGCCGATGAGTTAATGACTCACCTGTTTGCGACCACCGATCTGGAACGCAGTTACCGCATCAACATGAACATGATCGGCCTCAATGGGCGTCCGGCGGTCAGGAATCTTGTCCAGTTGTTGAATGAATGGCTGAGATTCCGAACTGAAACCGTGCGTCGGCGTCTGCAATATCGTCTGGACAGGATCACACGTCGGCTGCATATCCTCGATGGCCTGCTGGTTGCCTATCTTAATATTGACGAAGTCATTCGCATTATCCGCGAAAATGACAAGCCCAAACCGGTATTGATGAAACGCTTCAAACTCAGTGATGAGCAGGCCGAGGCGATTCTGGAATTGAAACTGCGCCATCTGGCCAAACTTGAGGAAATGGGCATTCGCGCCGAGCAGAAGGAACTCAGTGAGGAACGTGACAACCTGGAAAAAACCCTGTCATCGAAACAGCGGCTGAAAACCCTGATTCGTAAGGAACTGGAGGCGGTGATTGAAGAACACGGCGATGATCGTCGTTCACCGATTGTTGAGCGCGAGGCGGCTCAGGCCATGAGTGAAACGGATCTGATTAGCGCTGATCCAATCACCATTATTGTTTCAGAAAAAGGCTGGGTGCGTGCGGCCAAAGGTCATGAGGTCGATTCGCTGTCGCTGAATTACAAATCAGGCGATGCCTGGCTGGACAGCGCTCGTGGCAAGACCAATCAGCTGGCGGTGTTTATTGACTCGACCGGGCGCACGTATTCCCTGCCTGCGCATACTCTGCCATCGGCGCGTGGCCAGGGTGAACCGCTGACGGGTCGCCTGTCACCGATCAGTGGCGCCGCCTTCTGCGGTGTGATGAGTGGCGATCCATCGCAACTGTATCTGCTGGCGACGGACTTCGGTTATGGTTTTGTCGCCCGCCTGAAAGACATGATTACCAAAAACAAGAAGGGCAAGGCCATGTTAAAGGTTGCCCCCGGGGCAAAGGTCCTGCCGCCGGTGCCGGTTACCGACATGGAGACACACTGGGTTGCGGTGGTGACCAATGAAGGCCGCCTGCTGATCCATCATATTGAAGAGCTGCCCCAGTTACCGAAAGGCAAGGGTGTAAAAATTATTAACATTCCTTCCAGTAAAGCCAAACTGCGTGAAGAATATGTCACCGCAATTACGGTGATTGAACAGGATGATTATCTTGTAATTCATTCCGGCAAGCGGCACAAAGTGTTAAAAACGGCGGATATGGAAAACTATGAAGGTGAACGCGCCCAGCGTGGTCACAAGCTGCCGCAGGGCTTCCGCACTGTTGAACGAATGCATCCAGAAGGAAAAAATTAAATTTCTGATTAATTCCTTTCACCCTGAGTACTGAGCTTGACGAATGGGACAGTTTATAGTGTTGTAATTTTTGTATCTACCGCCCATGGCCCTCAGGGCAGGAGCATTATAAATTCCTGCAAATTACCGAAGAATAGAGTCTACAAAAAAATGAAGATATACAATATCCATACATGAACGCAAGAAACGCAAGTAACTAAAAGAATCCCGTCATTCCGGCATGGGGTTAGCCGGAATCCATGTCCGTAAAGCCACTGGATTGCAGCTAAAGGCATGCTGCGCCCGAACAAAGTGACAAGTGCACCCTATACGGGCATTTCACCCTTGGGGTGCAATGACAGGGTTTTAAAATTTGTTACGAAAAGTTCTTTTTTTTCAGTGAATTTGTTGTGATTTAAATGCGCTTGCCCTGCCATGGTCTGGAATGATTCTATATGATGACATAAAACTTTAATACTGGAGCAGTAAGTTTAAATACTAAATTATTTTTGTTTTTCAAAGCTGACTGAATCAGACGGATCGCCTGCATGAGAAATTCAACCGTGGGGCCGAGAACCAGGCTTTTCTGGTTGAGTCGGTCACCGGGATTGAAACCATCAAGGCCATGGCGGTGGAACCGTCCATGCAACGGCGCTGGGACGAACAGC
>Ga0316207_10002101_pt1 | contig 21612 bp, 32 predicted proteins | sample 6weekpyrite_MG_FD_204943 | JGI IMG/M metagenome (GOLD analysis project Ga0316207, IMG submission 204943) | Microbial mat bacterial communities from mineral coupon in-situ incubated in ocean water Damariscotta River, Maine, United States -... | ecosystem: Environmental > Aquatic > Marine >...
ACGCGGAACGAATCAACTTCACCCTGTGGTTATGCCACACAACCACGAGGAACAAACGGTGATAGAACTAAGTGAAGAAGTTAACAAAGAAATGTTTGTTGTCGATTTTAAAACTAGAAACATATACCAAATATTTGTTGCTCGTGAATCTAAATCAGGTGACACAATTGAAACCGATCACGGGCAGCGAATGAAAACCGCAACTAAAAACAGGGCGGTATTTCACACATTTGAATGGGCAATGCTCGGGCTAAAGGTGAAGCACAACGAAATCGACGATGAAGCCCATAGGCTAGCCAAAGAGTGCGGCATTCGATTGGCTCCATGTGGGGCATAACAACAAGCTTGTTAGCTCGCAGAGTCTTATATAGCGACTTGTTATGAGATTCCCAATAACTTATAATAAAGCTTAGTCGGGCGGGGTTTCCCTCGCATGTCCTCCTTTTCCTCGCCCGACACCTTCTCCTGTTGTTTTAGCCCATTTGATTGGGCTTTTTTTTGCGTGTATAATTAAAAAAAGTTAAGAGTTTCTAGCATGGAAAAAGGAAGTACGCTAATCCATATAAGCGGCGAGCAAAAAGCGTTAATGACGGTTGTAGCTGTATTGCTACTTATTGTAGTTTTTTGTGTCATGTGGCTAATATTAAGCACGTCAGCTCTTAAAGAAACGTTTCGAGAAACAAAGACGGAGGTTAGGGTTTTGCAAATGCACGTACAAGACCAGAACGCTATCCTTATAAGGGCTGGAATCATCAAGCCAAACGATTTAACAACTGGTCCAACTGACCCAGACAAGGTGGAAAAATGAGCGCAATAGCATGTAAGATTTTAATTTGCAGAGAAAAAGCTTCAGCAGTAACAATCATCCCAGAGCTAATAGTTGGCGACCTGGAAAATAAGCCTGACTTGGCAAACGAAATCATTAAGACGCAAGACAAATACGTGGCTAAAATGGATAAGCTGTTAGAAGAATTTAATAATGGCTGAGCAAACAAAGATAGTTTGGCCGGTGCCACTAATACTGTTCACGGTAACTCATTTAGTTATAATCGGTGTTACGTACGGGACTCTGACTAGTGAAATGAAAAACTTTAACTCGTCATTAAACCAAGTGATTATCGAGCTAAAAGCCACAAATTCAACCGTTATCGAGCTAAAAGAAAACGACATTAGGTTAAAGCTTCAGCATGAGTACGCTGTAAAACGACTTGAAGCGTTAGAGAAAGGCAAAAAATGAACACAGCAATCGAGCAGTTAAAAATAGATGAAGGTTTTAGAGGTAGACCTTACAAATGCACAGCAGGCAAAACCACGATTGGATACGGTCGAAACCTAGATGACAACCCGCTCACTAAAGAAGAAGCTGAATATCTTCTTAAAAACGACTTGCAGAAGGTTGCTAAAGAAGCAACAAAGCTAGGATGGTATGCCGATTTAAAACCAGAAAGGCGTTCGGTCATTATTCAAATGATATTCAATTTAGGATTACCAAGATTTCTAAAGTTTAAAAAAACAATCCAAGCTATTAAAGACAAAGATTACAACACGGCAGCAATTGAGATGTTAGATAGCAAGTGGGCTAGACAGGTCGGACAAAGAGCCAATAGATTGGCTGAGCAGATGAGGTGCGGAATATGATTAATTGGATTAAAAAAGAATATCACGCATTTAAAAACTCTCGGACTATTAAGCTATCTTATGCGCAAAAAGCACTAGCTATAGTAACGATAGCCTTAGAAATAATGCCAGCAACCAAAGGCTACATGTCAATAGAGTTGTTCGCTTTGTTAAATGGCGTACTTGCTGTGATAGCCAATCATTTGAGAAAGGTAACAACTAAGGCATTAGATGAAAAATAATGCTATAATATCATCGAACCAGACGAGTTGCCGAATGGCTTCCTAGTTGGTGAATATGCCCGCCGCCTCTGCTTATGTACGCGGCGGTTCTCATATAGGAGCTAAAATGAGTACAGAAAGAGCAATAGACAACACTGTCGAGGCGTGGGAATCTAGGCGGCTAGGCTGTGATGCTAAGTAAGCTGCTAAAATATCGATTAATAGATGGAAGTATAACGCAACAAACCGCGCTAAAGCGCGGAATGATACCGACAAAACAACCTTGTTTAATAAATGGCTAAAAGAGCATAGAAAATGTTTAGCGCAATAAAAGCAAAGCTTGCAATATTCGGCGCTGGAATCATGGCTATAATGGCTATGGTTATTAAGTATTTATCCGCTAAGAACGATAAGCTAGAAGAAGAAATCGAGACATTTGAAAAGAAAGATGAAATCAATAACGCTATCGACAAAGCAGAAATAGAGAATGCAGAGATATCCCGCAAAGAGCGAGCTAATATTGATGATACTAAATGGAAGGATAAGATATAAATTGATTGTGTTTGTTAGTAACAATGTGTCTACCATCCTTCAGCTCTAACACATCTGGGTTTCTCCCAATCATGTTAGTTAGTTGATGATAGCTAACACCTAAAGCCTCAGCGCATTTAGCGCGAGACTCAAACAGTTTAGAAAACTCACTTAATTTCATTTTCTCTCTCCTTATCCTGCTCACTTAGCAGTATTGCGCCGAGCATGCCAGAAATGTTTGGCAGTGTACAAAAAACAACACTCATTCCCTTATCGCTCGCCTTAAACAAATACGCTCGCCCCAACCCGTCAACACCCCACCTATAGCCGTACACGCTAGAAAAACCTGTGGCTATGTTCGTCAGACCACTCAGATCGCTTTGATTTAAGCTCATCCGCTTCATCCAGCGTTAAAGTTTCATCATTTTCTAGCACGTGCGAAATAGCTTGTATATGAGCACCGTGCCCATTGCTTTGATTTGCCGCCCAGCCAATTATTTTTTCTACTCTACTCATTTTTTTCTCCTCTTTATTGATAGCCGCCCTATCAACTTGTGATAATTATAACACAAGCGTTATCTTATATTAATTTCAATTCATTTTAAAAATATAGTATAATCAGCCAAATTCTTTAGAGTGCTAACAAATGCAAATTGTTGATAAGTTAATAAAATCATTAGTTTTAGCTATGTTATCCACAGGGTGCAGCACAAACACAGTAGTTATCCACAGAGATATACACATAAAAGACCCGTGTATCTTTGAAAAATTCACAGAAGCAGAAAAGAATTCAATGATAGAGCCGGTCGGCAAGAAAATCTATCGCAATCAAGAGAATTGCAGAATAATCCACAAAGAAAACTCTAATAACGCTAAAGCGCATAACGAGGCTCACCAGTAATGGCGGCTACTTTTGTAAGCGGCGCTACGGCTGCGGATGGTGCGAACTATACACCGGGTGGCGGTGCTGATTTGTTATTGGCTTGGATGGCGACAGGTTACGCGGCTGTGACTAACACCGCATCTGCTCAGACTTACAACTCAGTATCAATGACCGAGAGGGTTGATCAAACGACTAACTTAACTGGAAGTGGCGACCCTGTAGGGATGTTAGCTGATTTAGTTGCCCCAAGTGCTGGTAGTAATGTTATTGATTTAACGTGGAGCGCGGCACTAACGAATGAAACTGGCTACGCTATGACTATTTCAGGCGTAGACCAAACAACTCCTTTAGCCAGCTCAGGTGGTGCGACTTATGCGGTCGATAATTCACCAGCTTTTACAATAGACGCCCCGACCAACTCATGTGTCGTTTATTTTAGACATCATGCCGCAAGTTTGGGCGGAGGAACACCAGCCTGGACAGCTCCGACAGGGTTTACGCAGAGATTTGCCAATACTTTAATAGCAACTCCTGCATTCAGAGAAGTAAGAGTTTATACAAGGGATGTTACAACCGCTCTAACAAGTCACTCGCTATCAGCAACAACTACCGGAACTGCGATGGGTGGCATTCATGGCTATGCAGTGTATAATGAGGCTGTAGCGGCTGGCGGCTCAATACTGCCGTTTATCACTAAGTATTACAGAGGTTTAAATTAAATGAGGCAAGTCACCCAGGGTAGTACCGATATATCAGTTGACGTATACATCGTTGACGCTACGGACGGAACTCCGGAGCTTGGGGTTTTATTTAATACGGCTGGAATAGATTTAGAGTACCGACGCGAAGGGGAGGCGGTCGTTAGTATCACAGAGGCAACGTTGGCACTATTGACAACCGCTCATGCAGACGGTGGGTTTTTAGAAATAGGTCACGGTTATTATCGTTTAGATGTGCCTGATGCGGCTTTTGCTGCTGGTGCAAGCTCGGTTAGTATTCAAGGTACTGTTACGGGAATGGTTGTTTTACCTCAAACTATACAGCTAGTAGCATTTGATACTCAAGATTCTACGCGACTAGGCTTAACAGCATTGCCAAATGCTAATGCTGATGCGGCTGGGGGGCTACCTATTTCAGGCTTAGGAGGCTTGGATTTAGACGCTTCTCTTAGCGGTAATATACCTCAAACAGCAGATCACACAGCGGGAATTGCAGATATACCGACGGTAGCAGAGTTTAATGCTAGAACGCTATTGGCGGCTGATTATTTCGATCCAGCCGTTGACACTGTAACGCTTGATGCTGCTCAACCATCAATTACATGGCAACCAATGACATTTACAGCGGTTGATACAAATGCGAATATAACATTTTCAGGCGCTGGAACTGGTGACGTTTTCGCATATACAAGAGTTGGCACAGGCGGACTGTATGATACAGCTTATGAAGCCGATTTAAGCGCAGTGATAACCAATAACGCATCTATAGTTGATATACTATTAGACACAGGTACAACAATTCCAGCAGACCTAGCAGCTCTACCAACTGCGGCAGAAGTTAACGCGGAAGTTGTTGACGTTCTTGAGGTAGACACGCACGCAGAGCCTACGGCAGCGGTAGCGGCTACAACAACTATTAAAGATGCTCTAATGTGGCTTAAGACATTAGGGCGTAATAAGATGACTCAAACATCAACAACTACAACATTGAGAAATGATGGAGATACGCTTAATATATCTACGTCTACTGTGTCTGATGACGCAACAACATTCACCAGAGGTAAGCATTTATGATATTTGGCTGGCGATTAACCAACAAACCTGTACAAGTTGAAAGCGAGCAGGTTAAAGAGCTTCACGAGCTGTTAAAAGATGAAAAGCTTGCGCGAGAGTCGCAGGCTAAAGAGTCAGAGCTTGCTAAAAAGAAACTCGGCAAAGAGTTGCAAGAAGCCAAAAAGCTAAATAATGAGCTTCAAGCTAAACAGCAAGACAGAAACAGGGTGACAGCCATCAAACATCTTAAGATAGCAGAAAGATACGAAGGCATGATGGAATTGTCTACAGGTTCGAGACAGCTAGAAATGCTGGCGATTGTAGCGGCTAGAATTGAAGCAGTAGAAGGGCTTGGGATAAAGGTTAACGGAGTAACAAAAACGCTCAACAGGCTATTGTAATGGCTATTGACACGCTAGCAAAAAGAAACTCGGCATTAAATGTCAGCGGGGTAGTAATACCAATCCCTGATGGCGCTATTGATACAGGGGATAGACAAACACTGTTAACTGTATACAGTGGAATATTAGCAACAACAGCAGCGATTGTTAAAAAAGCATTTCAGACACTATCAATAAGAATAGGTATTTCATTATGAGTTCAGGCGAAATCAAATCAGCAGTTAGGTGGAGCAGCATTACTCCTAACGACTCGGTAGACGTAGAATACAGGGCGATATGGGTTCAAAGCGCCGGCGATATAGCTTTAAGAGATATGAACGACAATGACGAAACATTCACTGTGCAAGATAGCACTCTGCTACCGCTCCAACCTAAGCGTGTACTAGCAACAGGAACAACAGCAACCGGAATAAAAGGGTTAAACTAATGCCAAAACGCGGACAAACTAAAAAGCAAGCTATGAGGGCTGAGCGCCAAGAAAATCATAGGGCTTGGTTAAGCGAGAAGTGCAAACTACAACATTTTGTTGACAACCTAAACAGGATTGAAAACTTAGACCCAGAAGCTGAAACCTTTAATAATGAACTAGCCAAATATAAAGAAGCTAACGCGCAAAGATTAAAAGTAATGAATAAGTACTTGCCTGATTTAAAGAATATTGAATTAGCTAACGATGGCGGAGGGGATTTAGTTATACGGTTAGTGGATTTTAGTGATGAACGAGCTAACGATACCGAATAATTGGTTGCCAAGAGGGTACCAGCTCCCGTTCTTTAAAGGGATGGACAACGGCAAGAAGAGAGCTTGCTTGTTATGGCATAGGCGCGCTGGTAAAGATTCTACTGTATTAAATTTCACAGCTAAAGAAATGTTTAAACGTGTTGGTAATTACTGGCATCTATTCCCCAAGCAAAGACAAGCAAGAAAAGCTATTTGGAACGGTATAGACGGGCAGGGTCGAAAGATATTGAAGCAGGCCTTCCCTGAGCAAATAAGGCGGCGCACTGATGGTACTGAAATGATGATTGAGCTAACTAACGATTCAACATGGCAGTTATGCGGCTCTGATAACTATGATTCATTAGTTGGCTCAAACCCAGTTGGCGTGGTGTTTAGTGAGTGGTCTTTATGTGATCCTAATGCTTGGAATTACATTAGACCAATGCTATTAGAAAATAACGGGTGGGCTGTATTCATCTATACGTCACGAGGAAAGAATCACGGCTTCACGCTGTACAACATGGCAAAGAAAAACCCTGAATGGTTCTGTCAAATGCTCACTGTTAATGACACAAGGAGAGAGGATAACACCCCAGTAATCACACCGAAGATGATAGAAGGTGAGCGCAATGAGGGGATGAGTGAAGAGCTTATACAGCAAGAATACTATTGCTCTTTTGACGCTCAGATACCTGGGGCTATTTACGCAACGCAATTAGCGACAGCAAGAGATGATAAGAGAATTGGCTCTATCCCTGTTGATCCAATGATTGAAGTTCACACAGCTTGGGATTTGGGTATAAGTGACGCTATGTCTATCTGGTTTTTTCAGGCAATAGGTAGCGAGATACGCCTTATACACTATTACGAAAACAATAATCAAGGCATGGAGCATTATGTTCAGTATTTGCAAGAATTCAAAGCTAAACACGCTATACAGTATGGTCAACACTTAGCGCCACATGATATAGAAGTAAGAGAGTTATCCACAGGTAAGACTCGAAAATCAACCGCCGCAAAGATGGGTATAAGCTTTAGAACGGTGCAAAGGCCACGATCTAAATCAGAAGGCCACGACGCAGTAAGACGAATATTTCCAAGACTGTGGATAGATGACATAAGGGCGGAGCATGGCTTAAATTGCATTTCTAGCTATCAGTACGAGTGGGACGATAAGAAGAGTATGTATAAGAAAGACCCGTTGCACGACTGGGCTAGTCACGGAGCGGACGCTCTCCAGACCTTGGCGCTAGGGTGGAATATAAAGAACACGCATAAAAGACAAAATAATTTAAACACTATGAAAATGGAATTTAATGTCTTTGGGTAGCTATATAGTATTCACCAAAGATGATGGTAACTGGTGGTCTAGGTTCTTGCATAAAGACATACAACATTGTTTTATTGCAGAGCCAGATAAAGGATTGTGGATAATTTACGGCAAATCTAGGAAATCCGTAGATTTATACACAGTTGAAAGTTATAGTGATATAATCAAAGAAAGCGTAATATTAAAAGCTGAAAAAAAACAAAATGCTCGAGGATTGTTGATGTTAAACACTTGCGTGGGGCAAGTTAAGCAGTACCTTGGGATAAGAAATCCTTTTATAGTTACACCTTATCAATTGTATAAGAGGTTGAAACATGAAATCACCTAAGAAGCCAAAAAAGACAGCAGAGCAAAAAGCTGTAGAGCATAGGCAGCGAAGTATGCTAGACGAAGAAATAGAAGAGCAAGAAGGTCGCTTTAAGGCGTTAGCTCGTGGCAAGCTAGGAAGAGTGTCTTTATTAAGCGGTGCGCCAAAAACAGTTAGCGAGGCAGTTAGAGGATCAAGCAGAGGCGGCGGGTCTGGTGTTGGCTCGATGGGTGGTATGCGTTCGACCACATCAGGAGCTAGAACGTCAGGAGCGCGCTCAATACTAAGCTATGGTGCTAGAAGATGAATATCCCAGAAGGGTTAGGCACATTTAAGTCTATTCAGACAAGAGAGAAAAAAGCATTTGCTGAAATGTCTAAATGGGAAGATATATTAGACGATGCTTACGAGTTCTTTTTACCACAGCGCAATCTATTTAACAGAGAGGGCAGAGGACAAAAGAAAATGGATCGAATATTCGATTCGACGGCTATAGACTCCATTAAACAAGGCGCATCTAAGCTACAAGAGAATATAGCGCCTATTTGGTCAAGATGGGCTAACTTTGAACCGTCAACTGAAACGCTAAGATTGCTAGATGATGTTGATGAGGTATCAGAGGCTGACATTAGAGAGAATCTAGAAGAGCAAGCGGAGATAGTCTTTGACGTTATCAACCGCTCTAATTTCGGCACGCAGTTTTACGAATTTGCTTTAGACTTATTGATTGGTACTGCTACCATGACTATTGACGAGGACGAGTCTGAAGAAATGCCGGTAATTTATCGAGCTATCCCGCAAATTGGACTAGCATTTGAGGAAGGTTCAGACGGCTCAGTTAACACTCATTTTTTTAGAATGAAATGCAAAGCCCGCAATATAGAGCAGAAATGGAAAGGCTTTGAAGTGTCTAGCGAGCTAGCAAAAATCATCGAAAAGTCACCTGACGAAGATGTTAATATATGCCAAGCAGTTATCTTTAACCAAAAGGACAAGATATATTACGCGCTTGTATGGGTTAAGGAAGAGGAGAAGATATCATGGGTTCAAAATTATCCAATAACACCTATGGTTACTTCTCGTTACGCCAAAGCTTCTGGCGAAGTTAGAGGGCGTGGACCAGCTCTTGACGTATTACCCGATGTTAGGTCATTAAACAAAGCCAAAGAGTTTGTATTAACAAAAGCTGCTATTGACCTGTCAGGAATTTGGACGGCAACAGATGACGGCGCAACAAATCCATACAATATCAAAATTGCTCCTGGAGTAGTTTTGCCAGTAGGATCAAACAATACTTCCAACCCAACCCTAGCTAGATTAGATACTGGAGCAGATATTAACTTATCACTATTTGAGATAGAAGAGTTAAAATCAGGTATTAAGCGTTCTTTATTTAGCGAAGTAAGAGAGCCAGACGATTCTGTTATATCAGCAACGCAATATTCGATTGAGGCAAGAGAACTAGCTAAAAGGATAGGCTCAGCATTTGGCAGGCTGCAAACAGAAGCATTGACACCTATACTAAAGGCTACTCACGAAATATTAAAGCGTAGAGGGTTAGTTCAAGGAATAGTGATTGGTGGTCGCGAGGTTAGTATTAAGTTTACCTCTCCTCTTGCTAGGGCGCAGGATGCGGAGGACTTATCTTCTATTCAACAATCTATTGAATTTACTAGAGCTGTAGCTGGTGATGACGCGGTTAAAATGTCATTCAAGCTAGAAGATATAGGTAAATATGCATCGGATAAAACCGGCATGACTCAAGAGCTAGTAAGAAGCGATGCGGAGAGGGGGAAGGTAATACAAGCTGGCGCTGATGCGGTTAAAGCTGGGATGGTGCAAAATGAACTTTGATGATATAGACAAGCTGACAGCGTCTAAAGAAGAAGCTGATAGGCTAAAAAAAGAAAAGCGGGCTGAGCAAGCGGCCTTACTGCAATGTTATTCACGACTATTTAAGACTGACGATGGGCAAAAAGTCCTTAATGATTTAAGTAAACGATATTTGTATGACAATGGAATTCTGTTAGACAGCAACAATATCGACTATAGGGCGGCTTTTGCTAATGGTGAGTCTGAGGTGGTTAAACAGATAATTAAAAAAATACAGAGCGCGGAGGTAGTTTGATGGATATAAGAGAAAAAGCCAAAGAGCTAGGCATAAAAAGCTATTGGAACAAGAAAGAAGATAGACTTCTAAAGGAAATAGAGGAAAAAGAAAATCCGCAAGGGTTTAGTGTTGATACTAGCGAAGATAAGAAAGGCTATTTAAAAAGAGCCGGGATCGATTTAGGAAGGCTAGCTTGTATGGCTCAAGAGCTAACAGCGGACAGGATAGAATACCGCGCACACAAGAAAGCATTTGAATGTTTTAAAAAAAATAAAACAATAGAGTTTATTAGTATAAGTTCATTTCAATAGTGGAGACAATTATGAGCGAAGAAAATGTAGGCGGAGATGGCGAATCGCAATCCTTGCTTGGTGAAGACAATGTTTTAGCAGATGGTGAATATTTCCTATCCGATGGCGTTAAAGGTTCTGGTGATATCCCAGAATGGTATTTATCAGACAAATACGGCTCAATATCAGAGCAGGCTAAAGGCTACACTGAGCTACACAAGAAGTTTGGCTCATTTACCGGTGCGCCTAAAGACGGTTATGAGCTACCGGAAGGCGTTGATAGTGAGGATGAGCTAGCAAAGTCTTTTATTGATTTAGCGTCTGAGCTTAACATGAATCAAGACGGTTTCAACAAAGGCTTAGAGTTATATTTTGCTCAAGCTGGTGTTAATGAAGAAGTTTCGAAAGAAGCAGAGATGGCAAAGCTTGGCGATAATGCCTCTCAAAGGGTTCAGGTTTTAGATCAAGCATTACGCAACAAATTGGGCGACTCTTATGAAGATGTAAAAGACCTAGTGGTTGATGCCAATTCTATTATGCTGGCTGAAAAGCTTCTGCAAGCTCATGCACCTGTTAAACTGCCTATAGATGGCGGGGAGCATCCAGAGGGTTTAACATGGGACGATATTGAAAAAGAGATGTTTAAAAAGGATGAGAACGGCAGGCTCTTAAGATCTACAGACCAAGCGCACAATGCAAAAGTAGAGCGAATGATGAAAGAGTTTGGCGGCGATAAAGCGACAAATATTGTAGTTGGCTAAACTTGTGTTATAATTAACCCTATATCGGACACCTTCCAAAAGAAGCCCGTTTAAAATTAAAGGTTTAGTAAAGACCTCGTTTTAAACGGGACACTCAAAACTAAATCCTCAAGTTAATTATTTTTTGAGGTAATCAAAATGAGCAAAACATTATCATCCGTAGCTCGCCAAGAATTTGATTCTATGGTGAAGCCAGCGTATCAGGGCGGATCTAAATTACGGAGCCTAGTAGAGTACAGAGGCAACGTAGTTGGAGACACCTATAAATTCCGATTAATGGGCAAAGGTCAAGGTCATAAGAGAACTGGCTCAAGCTCGCTTGTCGTTCCTATGGATATTACGCATGGATTACCAAGCGCGACACTTGAAGATTGGGAGCATCCAGAGTACACCGATATTTTCGATCAAGCTACTGTCAATTTTGACGAGAAAAATAAGCTTGCTGAGACTATCGGGAAGGCAATGGGTCGAACCGAAGATCAAATAATTATTGACACGGTAGCGGCTGGAACATTTAACACCACCGCTACCGACGAGCAAGGGTTTGAAATAGCCGCAGGTGCGACAGCTTTCACAACAACCAAGCTTAGGGCGTTGAGGCGGTATTTTGACGATCTAGAAGTTGATGAAAAAGTCACTATCGCAATATCTGGAACAGGTATGGAAAGCCTGCTATCCAACACAGAAACAACCTCTAGCGACTATAACAGCGTTAAATCACTAGTTAATGGCGACTTAAATACTTTCATGGGCTTTAACTTTGTAACCGTTGGAGCGCGCAGATTAGAGGGCGGTTTAGGTGGATCTGGCTTAGTAGCTTACGCATGGGCACCAAGTGCGGTTGGTTTGGCGGCTGGAAGCTTAGAAAAATCAATGGGGATTGATTGGATCGCAGAGCGGACTAGTTGGTTATGTAACGGTATGCTTAAAGCTGGTTCGGCAATTATCGATCCAGAAGGCACAGCTAAAATTAGCTTTGTATAGGAGTAAATAAAATGGCTTTAATTTTAACAGACTTTAAACCTGGCGATAGCACTGGGGCAGCACCAGCAATCCATAGCTATACAACTGCTGATGCAATAGCAGATGTTAATACGTCCGGTTATTTTGATAACTTGTCAGCTATTTTGGCAGTAGGTGATTTAATCTACTGCTGGACGTCTAATGCTGGAACACCGGTCGCAGTATTGACCCAAGTGTTAAGTAATGCGGCTGGCGTAGTTGATGTAGCAGACGGAACGGTCTTAGCAGCGACAGATCTTGATTAGAAACCAGTAGAGGGTGAAAGCCCTCTTTTTAAAGAGGTATAAGCATGGCTGAGATAGCACATTCTTTAACGAGGGTCGGCGAAAATCATCGGCTTATTACTTGGGAAAATGTAACCGAGGCCGATACTTTTCAACCGTTTGAAAACGCAAGGAATATTCGATCAGCAGTATTGCAGATTGGCGGCACGTTTGGCGCTGCAACAGTAGTACTTAATGGCTCTAATGATAATACAGTGTACGCAGGGTTAAGCGATCATAATGCAGCAGCAATAAGCTCTACAGCGGCATCTATTAATTATGTGCAAGAGAGCCCTTTATATTTTAAACCGTCCGCGTCTGGCGGTTTAGCGCAGAGCTTAACAGTTAAGTTGTTATTGAGAGTATAGTATGGCATCAAAGATTGACTTAATCAGCAATGCATTAATATTGATCGGAGATCCGCCAATCAACACGCTAGATGGGGATAGCCGCGCTCAAACGACTGCGGCTAATCTCTATGATAACGTTGTTAAAAATGAATTAACCAAACATCGGTGGGGTTTTGCTAGAAGGAAGGCTCAATTATCCTTGCTAGTAGACACCCCTATCGATAATGAATATAGCAATGCTTATCAATTACCGTCAGACTTGTTGGTATTGATTAAGATTAAACCGCGCCTAGGTTATCAAATTTACGGCGATAAGCTTTATACTAACTTTTCACAAGCGTTATATTGTGATTATATATCAGATGTCGCCGAATCAGAGTGGCCGGTCTATTTCGCCAAAATGATAGAATACGCTTTGGCAAGAGATTTCGCCACTGCTATTAGGGATAGCGCGGCAAGTGCTGATAGGATGGCCGCAGAGTATTTAAACGCATCAAGAATGGCGAGATATACAGATTCACAGCAGCACCCTCAAACGCCGATAATAGATAGACCATTTGTTGACATAAGGTTTTAAATGGCTAAGTCACGCTTTATACAAACATCCTTTTCAAGCGGCGTTCTATCCCCTTTAATCAAAGGTCGTACAGATTTAGACCAATATTACAAAGGGCTTACCTCTGGTAAAAATGTCGTGCTAATCCCTCAAGGCGGATTGAAGCGCAGGCCTGGGACAAAATACATAAATAAAGCAGCATTCAAAACGTCAAGAAATACCACTGTACCAACCATGCCAAACGGTGGAACAGCGGCTAATATCAATGATGATGACGATGCAACCAGCGCAACCACAACAACCAACATCTCCACGATTGACCCCTATGTTATAGCCCATTACGATTTAGGGACTGCAAAAACGATTGAGTTTGCTGATGTAAGGGGTATTTTTTTAACAGTTAGCGGGTCAACACTCAATTTGGAGCTTCAATACTCAGACGACGACATTGTGTGGACTGGGGTGGATAGCTTTAGAGAGGTTGGGACAGCTTCGAGAGATATGAGACTTTATGCTGGGCTAACACATAGATATTGGCGCTTAGCAATTGTTGATGGTATTGATTTAACCACAAATAATATTACGCTTTCTGAATTCAATCTACTGGAGCGCACAAGCACTATATCCAATGCTAAGCTAAAGGATTTTAGTGTTAGCTCTGATACCCATTACTTAATGGTGTTTACTGATGGCAATTGCAGTATTTATAACACAGCTACAGATTTAAGAGTTGCTGATTTAAAGGTTCCTTATACTTCTGATCAAGTTTCCGACATAAGAGACACACAAAGCGAATCAGTTATGTTGACGTTTCACGAAGACGTCATCCCGAAGAGGATAATAAACCTAGGGACTAACTTTGATTGGTATGTGGACGACACGCCATTTATCAATATACCTCAGTTTGACTACAATGACGCAGCAAGCCCAACGCCAACTAGCGAAGTACAAGTAATGACGTTTACAGGCTTTGTAGCAGGCGATACTTTTCAAATTGACATAGAAGGTGTTTTTAGTAAAAACATTACTTACGCCGGAGATTCAACCGCAGATGAACGATCGTCAACAGCATTTAACATACAGAAGAATATTCAAGACATGCCAGTTATGGGCGAAACAGGTGTTACTGTAGCAAGAACAGGTTTGGGAGCTTATACGGTGACCGTTGCTGAAGAATCAGCTAAAGATTTTGAGTTGTTTTCAGCATTTGCTACAAGCGGAACAGGAACTAAAACAGTTATAGTAACACAAACTACTCCCGGCGTACCAAGAAAAGAGGACGTATGGAGTTCAACAAGAGGCTATCCTAAATCTGCTTGCTATCACGAAGGCCGCCTTGTTTTAGGTGGTACTAGGTCGAAACCTCAAAGTTTATTTTGGTCAAAAGCGGGCAGCGGGTTGGACTTTGATACTGGTGAAGGTGACGACGACGACGCTATATTTACCACTATATCTAGTAGAAAGCTGAATAATATTGTTGATGTTTTTCCCGGCAGAAACTTACAAATATTTACAAGCGGCTCCGAATTTACTGTTAATGTTAGCCCTGTAACGCCCTCTACAGTTACTATTACGCCACAAACTTCTCACGGCGCACTAAACCTAGAAGCAAAAGAAATAGACGGTGCGACCATGTTCGTAGACAGGAATGGATCTGCATTAAAGAGCTATCTATACAATTTCAATGAAGATGCTTATACCACTAATGATATAAGCGTTCTAAGCCCAGAACTAATTAAAACACCAGTTGATATAGGGATTTTGGGCGGCACTGCTTCTGATGATGCCAATTGGGTGTTTATTGTTAATAATGATGGTAGTGCGACTGTATTAAACACTTTGAGGGCGCAAGATATTAACGGCTTCACAGAGTGGACAACAAGCGGCTTTTTAACTGATGTTTCAGTCGTTGACGATGATTTATACATGGTTAACAAAAGAACAATAAACAGTGTAGAGTCGTATTATATTGAAAAGTGGGATTTTGATCGATTGCTGGATAATTCAGGCATTAATAGCGGGGCTGTATCTCCCGTTATTGGTTTAGATCATTTAGAGGGTGAAACGGTTAGGGTTGTTGCTGATGGCGCTGTTCTTGATGATCGCGTTGTTTCAGGCGGGCAGATAACACTAACACAGGCTGAGTTAGATCAATCATACGGACAACTAGAAATAGGGCTTCCTTTTGTTCCAGAGTTTTCAACCATGCCTATAAACACCAATATCGGTAGCGGACAAAATCAAATGCGGCTTAAAAAGCTAGTTAGAATGAATTTAAGAGTTGTTGACACTTATGGGTTGGAGGTTGAAGGCGTACCAGTGCCAAACAGAAGCTTGACCACAAGCGCGCTTGATACTTCGCCTAATTCTCAGACAGGAATTATTGACGATGTGTTTAATCTTGCTGGATGGACGAGAGAAGATATGCCAGTAATTACTTGCCCAGACCCTACCCCAATGACTTTTTTGTCGATAGAATACGAGGTTGAATCATCGTGAGTGTAAACAACCTGCAAAAAACCATGTTAGAAATGCATCAAGTTGAGATAGAGACAAAGCATTCTTTTTGTGACGGGGTATATGCGAGAGAAATATCAATACCAAAAGGAGTCGCTCTAGTTGGTGCTAAGCATAAAACAGCGTTCTTTATGGTAATATCTAAAGGTGAATGCGTTATTACTGACAGCAGCAAGAAAAAAACTTATCAAGCGCCATATACAGCCGTTTCAAAGGTTGGCGCAAAAAGAGCTATATTAGCATTAAAAGACACCGTTCTAACGACTTTTCATAAAACAAATGAAACCGACATCTATAAAATAGAAAACGATATAATTGAGTCGGAAGGTTTAAAAATAGCCAATAATGGCGGGAGGGTAGCATTATCACATGGGTAGTTACCGCGGCTGTGGTGTCTGCTGTGGCAGCCAGAGGCCAGTATGTCGCTGGCAAAGCGCAAGAGATAGAGCTAGAGCAGCAAGCAGAGCAAGAAGAAACGGCGGCAGAATCTAGGGAGCTTGCCAGAAGGCAGCAATTAAACAAGGTTTTAGCTGCTAATGTTGTCGGGCTTGCTGCATCTGGCATAAGCGGAGAAGGCACTCCCTCTAGCATCGCATTAGAGGGCGCCAAGCAAGCATCTATCAGCGAAGGCTTGGAAGGGTTAAGTTCGCGGCTAAAACAGGCTCAACTAAGAAGGCAAGGGGCTACGGCTAAGCAGGTTGGTACATTGCAGGCAGCATCTACCTTGTTAAACACCAGCACTAAAGCAGCTCAATTAGGGTAGGGTAAATGCCTAGACAGCAACAGATAGGGTTATTTGGAAAGTTTTCACCGACTGGTGTCGATCAAACAGTTGGTGACAAAATGCGTGCGCTTGCTGGCTTGTCTGAGCAGGTTGGAGATATTGCATTTCAAGCTGGCGCTAAACAAAGAAGCAAAGAGGGCGCTATAGAGGGTGGAAAGGTAGAACGCGCAGAAGATGGCGAAATAATACCGCCGGAGATGAAGGACGAAGGAACATTTTTTGGTCAAGCTTTTAATCGCTCAGCAATACTAGCGCATAAAGCGCAAGCCTCTATGGATATTAGAGAGGATTTAGATAGGCTGGAAAACGAACATAAGCTAGACCCAGAAAATTTCAAAAGCGCTGCCAAAAGCTTGCGTAAAGGCGCAATAGCTAACATGCCAGAAGAGTTGGCAAATATAATTTCCGCTGATTTTGACGAATCCGTTTCAGTTAGGCATTCAAGGATACTAAAAAACTTTTTTAAAGCTGAATCTGATAAACATCGAACAACTGCATTGACAGCTACAGAAGCTTATCAAGATGATATTTTGCGATCAGCTAGAGATGGAGAAGACACAACATCCGCGCTAATAAAAATGAATGCAGAGTTAGATCAATGGGTTGATTCTGGCACCATGTCAGCTCAAGAGGTTGGGCGAATAAAAGAGAATACCTTGGAGCGCATTCAAGAGCAGGAGGCTTTGTCTGGTATTGAGCAAATTATTTTTGATGATAAATTGTCACCAGAAGATCAGCTTAAAAAAGGGTTTGAGTTCGTTGAAAAACTTAGAGATAAAGAACTTAAAGATTTAAGTCCAGAGCAAAAAGACTCATTGATAAATGTGGTTAATTCCAAGCTTCAATCAGCTAGTGCCAAAATAAGGGCTGAGAAACAGCAAAGAGATATCCAAAAAGAAAAAATCGTATCTAATCTAAAGATTAGAGCGGATGTTATATTGGAAGATGCCAAAGAGGGTAAAGAGTTCAAATTTAATGAAATTGTTGAACAGGTTGAATCTTTGCATAACGCTGGTGATATTAAAGAGTCTGAACGTACTTCAGTTTTAACAAAGGTCAACAAAGCTATAGGCGAGTTAGAGCGCATAAGCTTGGCGGATCGCAGGATTATGGAAAGGCAAAAAGGTGACGTATCGGTAACAATGAATCAAACAGATGTAGATTCTAACTACAAGAGAATACAAGAACCTGCTATTAAATCTCAACCAGCAGAGTTTCAGCCAACAATGAAAGCTAATTACATAAAGCAAACTAGGGTTGTGCCTGCGCAAGTTAAGAGGGAGGTGTCTAACGCCATATTGTCTGGTGATCCTGAGCTATTGCAGTCGACTCTAGAGCTGATTGATAGGATTGATACAGAGCCGCTGCTAACAGAAAAGTTAGTTTCTGCCAATGAGCGCGCCTTTGTTGAGACCGTCATCCCATTAATGAACATAATGAGCAGCCCAGAGGAAGCTATAAAGATAGCTAAAGATTTAACCGATCCATTTAATAAAGCAAGAGTCGAAGCGAGAGAGTCAGAGATTAAGGCGAACAAATGGGAAGAAGACTATGGCGATGACGTAGAAAGCGTGTTTGAGGGCTTCTTTACTGGTGGGGAGCTGGTCACTAACGTCAATCGCTCACAAATAGAGTCAGACTATAAAGACATCTTTGAACGCTTTTATAAAGCAGGTTACTCGGAGGAATCGGCTAGAGGCCGTGCTGAGTTTGAGTTAACGAAAAACTGGAAAGATTCAGAATTTGGGTTTATGAAGCACCCACCAGAGCAGTTTTACGAGCGCAAGCCGGAAGATATGAAAACCGAGCTATTTAGATTGATGAGTAAGGAGCTAGTAGGGGCTAAAATCGATATTGATGATATTTATCTATTGTCGGATGATGAGACTGCTAGAAAAGCCTCTATGGGCTCACCTGACTACAGAGTATTATACATTGATGAAAATGGCGCAGCTCAGAAAATGGGATTGAGATGGAGGCCAGAATTTAAGGCTCAAAAACCTGTTATGACAGAGCAAGAGTTTGGGAAAAAAAGGAAAAGCGCCATTGAGAAAGAAAGAGCTAGGAGAGCCGCTAAAACATTAGAGGGGCTTAATCTATAATGCCTTGGGTAGAATCTACAGATGCTGAGCTACTGTTTAAAAAAGCCACGGGCGTACCAGAATTCGAAGGGGTTAGCCCTGACACCATGGATCTAGCCTTGGCAGAGTTTAGAACCGGAAATATTATAGGTTCAACAATTAACCGCTCAGGCTTTGATTTGCCAGACAAAATTGTCGATAAACCGGATTTTAACCCGTGGGATTTGCTAACAGATGGCGAAAAAAAAGACGAAGCATTTATGGAGAACGCCTTGTATGCCGACAATGAGTTTGAACTAAATGAAGTAAGGCGATTTTCTAGAAAATACAGGAAGGATCGTAAAACCTTGGCGGATGGCGGCGCTATGTCATTTTTAATGGGTTTTGGTATTAGCGGCGTTGGTGATCCAATTAACTTAATACCTATCGGTGGAGCAGCTGTAAAAACCTATAAAACAGGAGGTTCGGTATTAAAATCTGGCTTGGTAGTAGGGTCTACTGCATCGGCAGCTACAGCACTCCAAGAATCGGCCTTACACGCTACGCAAATAGAAAGAACCTATGGCGAATCTGCTATCAATGTAACAGCAGCTTTTTTGCTTGGCGGCGCTTTAGGAAGCGGTATAGAAGGGCTTAAAAAATGGGGCGTTGACGATGCAGCTTTAAAGCAAATTGATGACACGATGAACCTTGATAACACGGATGCTACTGGGAAAAGCACTGGCGCGGCAGCGGTTGCTGATGATTTTGAAATAAAAGGGAAAGTGGCTCAGGCTATGGCAAAGGTCATGCCAGACCCATTGTCAAGAACGGTTTCTGGAGATAATCCTTTTACAAGAAAATACGCTAATTTCTTGGCAGAAAATCCTTATGCAGGCGAAAAAGGCAACCAAACAGCGGTAGAGTCATTAATTAAGATCCATGATGGCAAATACGTCCAAGCCCTACAAAAACACGATGTTGAGCTGGTCGCCCTTAGAAAAAGGCTTGGGGAGTCAAAAATTACCACTCTGACGCGCAAAGGTATGACTAGAGGCGAGTTTAATGAGCTTGTATCTAAGGAAATAAGAAATCCATCATCAAACATTCCAGAAGTACAAAAAGCCGCTAAGGGGTGGGTAGATGAGCTTTACGAGCCGTTAAAAAGAGAAATGATAGACGCAGAGCTATTGCCGTCAGATGTTGACGTAAAAACAGCGGTTAACTATCTCAACAGGGCATGGAATAGGCAAAAATTGGCAGCTAATGCCGACACATTTATAGCTAAGACAGCTAAATGGTTAAAAGAAGAGGATTTGAGGATAGATAGCAAGACAGATATAGACTTGGATGAATATATGGACGTTGCTAGGCAAATTCATTTGAGACTGATTAGTTCGCCTGATGGTAGATTGCCTTATGACTGGAAGCTTGGAGAAGGCTCAAAATCGTTTCAAATAAACGGAACGAGCCTAAAAAGCCCAATGAAAGAGCGAACCTTCAACGTGCCAGATAAAGACTTTGAAGAATTCTTTGAGAATGATATAGAGGTATTGGGTGCTAGGTACTTAAACCAGACTGCTCCAGACATAGAGATATCTAGGGCGTTTGATGGTGACTTAGATATGCAAAGCGCAAGAAAGGATATGCGCGAGTGGTGGCAGGATAAAATAGAGAAATCTAAAAACAAAAAAGAAAAAATTAAATTTCAAAAACGAATGACAGATAATGATCGGGATATGGTTGCCATGCGGGATAGGATGCGAGGAACTTACGCTATCCCAGATCATGACAGCATTCCAATTAGAGCTTTAAGGGTTGCTAGGGATTTAAACTATCTCAGATTTATGGGAGGTGTTACCCCGTCTAGCATTCCAGATATTGCTAGGGCGTTTATGGCTGAAGGCTTTGTTAACACTATGAAGCACGGATTGAGACCATTAGTCAAAAACCTAAAGACATTTAAGGTGTCCGCAGCAGAAGCAAAACGATATGGCGTTGGCACATCAGCACTAACAAGTCGATCAGAAGTAATGGCAGATGTAGCAGATTACTCCAAAGGTGGAACAGCGTTTGAGCGCGGTGTCAGAAGCATGGCTCAGAGCTATGGAAAAATAAACCTGCTAGATAAGTGGACTTCATTCGCTAAACAGCTTCATGTAGTTACTATGCAAACTAGCGTTATCGATAAGCTAGTGAAAGGGAAATATGATGCACGCTTAGGGCGACTTGGAATAGATGAGGCTAACGCTAAAAATATAGCTGGAGAGCTTAAAAAGCACGCCAAGCAAATAGATGGCGTTTGGATTTCAAACGCTAAAAATTGGGATTCACCTGCACTAGAGCGAATTTGGGGGGCGGCACTAAGAAAAGAATCTGACAGGGTGATAGTGATGCCAGGACAAGAAAAGCCGCTACTGATGTCCAGAGAGATGGGTAAGACGTTTTTTCAGTTTAGATCATTTATGATGTCAGCCACGCAAAGAATGTTGATAGCAGGTATTCAGGGGCAAGAGGCTAATTATTTTGGTGGCGCGCTGATGCTAACCACTATGGGCATGATGTCCTATAGCTTTAAGCAGTGGGATGCAGGGAGGGAAATATCAGACGATCCGAAAGAATTAATTATAGAAGGAATAGACCGCAGCGGTATGCTAGGCATGCTAATGGAAGCTAACAACACGATTGAAAAGATGTCGGAAAACGGCTATGGATTAAGGCCAATGCTAGGCGTGAAATCGCCGGCGGCAAGGTTTGTATCAAGAAACAAATCAGAAGCTTTCCTTGGTCCAACCTATGGCTCTCTTATGTCAACGTCTCTAAAAGTATTAGGGGCTGGAACAAGGGAGCGCGAATGGTCAGAGTCTGACACTAGGGCATTGCGAAGATTGCTACCATATCAAAATTTAATGCTATTTAGGCAGGCAGTTGATAAAATGGAAAGCGAAACACACAAAGGTATTAAATAATGGCTATTAACGACAACGGTACAAGAGATCAATATACAGCAACAGCATCACAAACGGTGTTTACTTATACTTTTGAGGTGTTTGCTAAAGAGGATTTATCAGTTGATCAAAATGGAACAATACTAACAGAAGGCACTCACTACACTG